>ERZ1673695.30-NODE-30-length-254095-cov-32.258306_pt1 | contig 254095 bp, 232 predicted proteins | sample MGYA00580225_ERZ1673695 | MGnify/ENA primary metagenome ERZ1673695 (study PRJEB41218, sample SAMN15661739) | gut metagenome | host: Homo sapiens | place: Canada: London | collected 2015-08-20/2019-03-30 | study: EMG produced TPA metagenomics assembly of...
GTATTAATTTTTAATACTTGTACTACTTGTTGATATGTAAATCTTTCAAAGAACTCTTGTTGTTACACTCGCTTTATTTTAGCGAACGTGGATGCAAAGATAAGAACTTTTATTCCATACTTCCAAATGTTTTAGGAAGTTTTTTTCTAAAAGTTTTTTTTCATCATGTTTTGCAGTGCCGTTCTCTCTCGAATGCGGATGCAAAAGTAGTGCTTTACAACATACGCTCCAAACTTTTATGGGATTATTTTTTCAACTAAATCGTTACTGACAGACTATAATTCTGAACGACTGATCGTTACAAGCATAAAAAAAATTACAACAATCCTCGTCACGGTTTCGCAGCTATTATTATTACTTATATAATGTACGCGAAAAATACAATCCCTAACTGCCTGGTCGGTATAAAAAAGACAAAAGCCCCGTATCCTTCTGGATATGGAGCTTTGTTTACCTCTTTGGTTTTACCCGAGGTCAACCTAAATACGATTTGAGGAGCTTGCTACGTGTTCCTTGTCTTAATCTTCTGATTGCTTTTTCCTTGATCTGGCGGACGCGCTCTCTAGTGAGGCCAAATTTGTCGCCAATCTCTTCCAATGTCATTTCCTGACAGCCTATACCGAAAAACATTTTGATTATCTCACATTCTCTTTCGGTTAGTGTAGCAAGTGCTCGATCAATTTCTTTTGCCAATGACTCGTTCATCAACGATCGGTCAGCGATAGGAGCGTCGTCGTTCACAAGCACATCCAAAAGACTGTTATCTTCGCCTTCTACGAACGGTGCATCCACAGAGATATGTCTTCCGGACACCTTTAGAGTATCTGAAATCTTATCTACAGGAATATCCAGTTCATCTGCCAGTTCTTCGGGAGAAGGTCTACGCTCATTTTCCTGTTCGAATTTAGAGAAGGCTTTGCTGATCTTGTTCAGCGAACCAACCTGATTCAACGGAAGACGAACAATTCTAGACTGCTCTGCCAAAGCCTGCAAAATAGACTGACGAATCCACCATACAGCATAAGAAATGAACTTAAACCCTCTGGTTTCATCAAATTTCTCAGCCGCTTTAATCAATCCCAGGTTACCTTCGTTAATAAGGTCAGGTAAACTTAATCCCTGGTTTTGATATTGCTTAGCTACAGAAACGACGAAACGCAGATTAGCTCTGGTTAATTTCTCCAATGCTCTCCGGTCGCCTCTTTTAATTGCCTGTGCCAATTCTACTTCCTCTTCCACTGTAATAAGATCTTCACGGCCTATTTCCTGAAGATACTTATCAAGCGAAGCACTTTCGCGATTGGTAATGGACTTTGTGATCTTTAACTGTCTCATCCAATGTTTTTAATTGAGAAATATCAGGGTGCAAAGATAATATTATTTTTATTGACAAAATTGGTCGAGTGCACCCTACACCCGACCAATTATAAACCTTTAACAATCTTCCCGCCAAATAAGACGAATATAACTTTATTTTATTATTCGGCTAGATCAATAGCATATACTTTTGTACGTCCGTTCGGATAAAAACCTTTTACAACGATGTAACGATCGTCTGCATTTCCTTTCAAGACCTTGTCTACCAACTTTTCGAGTTGTTCGGGTGTAGAGATCTTCTGGTCATTGACAATCATGATAACGAAGCCTTTCTGGATTCCGGCATCTCTTAACTTACCTTTCAACAATCCTGTTACTTCAATACCATAGCTTACACCAAGTTCACGTTTTTGTTTATCCGTCAACGCTTTAAAAGCGGCTCCAAGAACATCTGCACTGCTGTCACCTGCGCTCTTCACAACAGATGTGCTTCCTTGTGCATTACGAAGTTCCACAGTAAATTTCTTATTGCTTCCATTACGATCTACAGTAATTTCCACTTTATCTCCAGGACGATATTTGCTGATTTGTTCCTGCAAAGCATTAGCATTCTTTACTTTCGCACCATTTACAGCAATAATTACATCACCTTTTTCGATACCGGCTTCTTTAGCTGAACTTCTTTCTGCGAAATCTGATACGCAAGCCCCTTCAGAGACCTTAATCTTCGACTTCAGTTCAGTCAACTCGTCTTTCAACTTACTATCCAGGTTCGGATAACTCAATTGATCAGCAATATCACCTACACTCATCATCAAAACACCAAGGATTGCACGCTGTACGGTACCATACTGTTTCAAGTCGCTTGCCACCTTACCGGCAATGCTGATAGGAACAGCAAATGAATATCCGGCAAAGTTTCCTGTTTCAGAATAAATAGCCGTGTTGATACCAATCAGTTCACCTTTTGTATTCACCAAAGCCCCCCCACTATTACCTGGGTTTACGGCAGCATCCGTCTGGATAAATGATTCGATTTTACTTCTGTCACCTCCCATAGAGATTCCACGGCCTTTGGCACTAACAATACCGGCAGTAACTGTCGATGTCAGGTTGAACGGGTTACCAACAGCCAGCACCCACTCTCCTACCTTCAATTTTTCAGAATCACCGAACGGAATAGTCGGAAGATCTTTTGCATCTACTTTTATCAATGCAATATCTGTCGTAGGATCCGTTCCAATCAGTTTAGCCGAAAACTTACGGTTATCATTCAATGTCACTTCCAATTCATCCGCCCCGTCAATCACATGGTTATTTGTGATAATATATCCATCTGTGGAAATAATAACACCTGAACCAGATCCGACACGAGGCTGCGGTTGCGGACGCTGAAAACCTCCTCCGCCTCTTCCTCCAAATCCGAAGAAGTACTCAAAAGGATCGACATATTGCTGTCCTCTGCCATCATCGGCATACTGCTTGGCATTGGTTGTAGCTTTGATGTGCACAACCCCATGCACGGTGCTTTCTGCCGCCTGGGTAAAATCGGTATTTTCCGCTGCCACTGCATTCAATCCGGCATATCGAACAGGCTGATTGAATGTGTTCGTAAAATCGGTGACATAAACCGGTTGATTCTTATTCATTAAATAAGCACTTGTTCCAACGGCTGCCCCCGTACTGATCGCAGCAACAAGAACAACTCCCAGCACATTTTTCCACATTGTTTTCATACTTTTTCTATTTTATCAAACATTTAAATTTAACACTTTTCTTTCGACAAAGAAAGTTCAAAAAACGTGCGATTATTCCATTTGCCTATGATTTTTTATCACTTTTAACGACGAATTATACGGGGTTAACGGCACTTAACAGTACTGTGTATTGCAAAGTACCTTTTTAACAATCATCCGCCTGTCAAATGGTCATGCTTTCAGTAATATAACAGAAGAAACGGCAGAATGTTCATACCAGTTGACAGATGACAGGTGACAATTGGCAGGTAAAAAAGGGACATCCTTTGCTTATTAAGTAGTTCTAAACCTACTTATTAAGTAACTCTTCGCTTACTCGATAAGTAGCCTACCCTGCTACTTACTAAGTAAGCCAACGTCTACTTAGTAAGTAACTCAAAAGCAACCCGAAAGACAGCCCGTTCCTGTCTTTCCTCAAAATTGTCAACTGTCAACCGCTAACTGTCAACTAAAATAGTTATCTTTGTCGCATTGCAGCCTGCCGGTCTGTCGCTCATCTTCGGATGTGAGGAAAGTCCGGGCAACACAGAGCACCATACTTCTTAACGGGAAGTTGTCCGCAAGGGCAAAGTAGTGTAACAGAAAATAACCGCCGGACTCGTCCGGTAAGGGTGAAAAGGTGAGGTAAGAGCTCACCGGGTCCCGTAGTAATACGGGATGCCGTACGCCTTATGGGTTGTAAGGTCATGTATACCGGCGTATGTAGGATTGCTCGTCCGATGCCGGGGGGTAGACCGCTAAAGCTTGCCGGTGACGGTAAGACAAGATAAATGGCAGACACTCCAACTTCGGTTGAAGCACAGGACCCGGCTTACAGGCAGGCTGCATTTTTTTATTCATCCGGCAAACACCTTTTGCCCCTACAAATCACAGCATGAAGAAGAAGACGGATAAAAAGACTGCTGATAAAAAGCCTCTGATAGAACGGATCAACGCCTTGCTGACAAGAACCATTCGTTTTGTAACTTACGACATCTGGAGAATTACAGAAAATGAAGTAAGCGGCCTGAAAGAACTTTATATCAACACGATCAAAACAGTCATACTTGCCGTACGCGGTTTCAACAGCGAGAATCTGCAAACAAAGGCATCCGCTCTTACTTACAGTACCTTTCTGGCTATTGTTCCCTTATTGGCAGTATTGGTCGGCATCGCCAAAGGTTTCGGCTTTCAGGCTACTGTCCGAAAAGAACTGCTCTATTATTTCCCCGGACATGAGAACGAACTGAATAAAGCATTCCAGTACGTAGAGAATTATCTGGCACAGGCACAAGGCGGTGTTATCATCGGGATCGGTCTTGTTCTGCTGTTCTATACGGTCATCAACCTGATCTCTTCCATCGAAGATACCTTCAACGATATATGGCAAATAAAAAAGTCACGTCCATGGTACAGGAAAATATCAGACTATCTGGCGCTGTTCCTCATATTGCCGATACTGATGACTGCCTCCAGCGGGCTTTCTATCTTTGCCTCCACCCTGCAAAATTCATTTCTGAGCAATTACCTTTTTTTCACGCCACTGGTCGAACTTGCCCTGAATGTCGTACCTTATATTATTACCATAATGGCTTTTACAGGTCTTTATGTATCATTACCTAACACAAAAGTCAGGTTCATCAACGGCCTGATGGCAGGTATAATTGCCGGTTGCGCCTTTCAGTTCTTCCAATTTATTTATATCAGCGGACAGATCTGGGTTAGTAAATACAATGCTATCTATGGTAGTTTTGCCGCCTTACCTTTATTATTACTATGGTTACAATTATCCTGGCTGATCTGCCTTTTCGGGGCTGAATTATCTTATGCTTCACAAAACGTAAAGAAGTTCAGCTTTGAACGTGACAGTAAGAACATCAGCCGCAGATACAAGGATTTTCTTACGCTGCTTATATCTTCACTTATTATAAAAAGGTTTGTCAAAGGAGAGAAACCTTATACGGCAGACGAACTGTCGGATGCCTACCGTATCCCCATCCGCCTCACGACAGACATACTTTATCTGCTTACCGAGCTGGGAATCATTATAGAGGTAAATTATGGAAATGATGAACGTGTCGCCTATTATCAGCCGGCTATCGACATAAACCAAATAACGGTAGGCTATCTGTTTGCCAAGATGGATGAATATGGTTCTGAAAATTTCAAGATAGACACTTCCAAACTTTTTACCAAAGAATGGCATGCCTTGCTGAAAACCCGGGAAGATATGATTAAAGCAAACGATAATATCTTACTCAAAGATTTATGAACACCTCAGACCTGACGCACGGCCCGGTTTGGAAAGTGATCGTACGCTTTGCTTTACCATTACTTATCGGAAACTTATTGCAGCAACTCTATAATATTACCGACAGTATTATCGTCGGACAATTTTTAGGGAAAGAAGCATTAGCTGCCGTTTCCGCCTCATTCTTTATATATTACTTTATTATATCACTCGTTATCGGTGTCGGAAGCGGAACCTCCGTAGTCGTTTCGCAATTTTTCGGAGCCAAACAATATGACAAAGTGCAACGTGCTTTCTCCTCCTTTTTCATTTTTATGCTGGTAGCAGGCATTGCTCTTTCAATTGCCGGGATCATATTCGCCGAACCTATCTTCCGCCTGACCAACACGCCGGAGGAAGTCATACCCGATGCCGTCGCTTATTTCAGGATTTATATAGGAGGAACATTCCTGTTCGTCACATTCAATAGTATTATTTCCATATTAAGAGGCGTGGGGGAATCCGTACGACCTATGATCTTTATTTTCATCACCACCGTATTGAATATCGTCCTCGATTTACTATTTATCGTTGGCTTCGGCTGGGGAATCGAAGGAGCGGCACGCGCAACCGTCATAGCGCAGGGAATCGGAATGTGTGTGGCTTTAGGTTATGTCAATAACACCCACCCACTCCTATCCATCAAAAAACAAGATTTACTGTTCGACATGAAGCTATTCAAAGAAGGATTGAAAATAGGACTCCCCACCAGCGTACAACAATGCGCGATCGCTTTGGGACTGATTGCACTTCTCGGAATAGTGAACGGCTTCGGCACCGATACCCTGACCGCTTACGGTGCCGCCGGGAAAATTGACACGATCATTACACAAGCTGTCCTGACACTATCCGGCGCACTGGCTGCATTCTGCGGACAAAACATCGGAGCCGGCCGCTTCGACCGTGTACGCAAAGGACTACGGTTCACCATGCTGGTCAATGTCATATTCAGTGTGGTCACCTTCACAGCTATTTACTTCTTCGGGGAGGAAATGATGCGCGCCTTCACCAACGACCAGGCAGTAATTGCGATCGGAAAAGAATATTTACTGATCATCGGAGGATTCTTCATTGTGCACGGAGCTTTGAATATCTATAATGGTGCACTTCGGGGAGCCGGAGATACGATTTTCACAATGGTGACCAGCCTGCTTTGCCTGTGGCTGATCCGTATTCCGCTGGCTTACCAGCTAAGTACCTGGTACGGCCGTCAGGGAATATGGTGGGCTATCGGGATCAGTATCGGCATAGGATTGGTTATTACGTACATATATTATAAGACAGATATCTGGAAGAAAAGATGCGTTGTAAAATAAACGGCAGAACGCTTCGGGATAAACACCCGGGCGCTCTGCCGTTATTTCTTTACTAAAAGAGGAAATCTTTCATTTGAACTGCATCATTTTGCTGATGTATTTACCGACGATATCAAATTCCAGATTTACTACAGTTCCTTTTTCGATCCGGCAGAAGTTTGTATTATCGTGTGTGTAAGGGATGATAGCCACCTCAAAACTATTCTGCTGCGAGTTGCAGACAGTCAGGCTGACGCCATTTACACAAACAGATCCCTTTTCCACGGTCATATATCCCTGTTGCGCCATCGCCTTGTCGAAAGTATATTCAAATGTATAATACCAGCTTCCGTCCGCTTCGCGTACATTCGTACAAACAGCCGTCTGATCCACATGTCCCTGAACGATATGTCCGTCCAGACGACCGTTCATCATCATGCTTCGTTCAAGATTTACCAGATCACCGACTTTCAGCAGTCCCAGATTGGAACGGTCCAGTGTTTCCTGGATAGCCGTCACCGTATAAGTTTCGTCGGTCAGGTTCACCACTGTCAGACAAACGCCGTTATGTGCCACACTCTGATCGATTTTCAGCTCATTTACAAATGAACACTTCATCGTGATATGCAGGTTTCCCTGATCTGCATTTAACGCAACTACCTGAGCAGCTTCTTCTACAATTCCTGAGAACATAGTATTGTGTTGTTTAAATTAATATTATCAGGTTCAAAGATACGAAAAAACACTATATTTGTCGTTAGTAACTTAATCTATAAAAATTATGGACGCACAAAAAGTGGATATGTTCCTCATGACAAACAGTAGCAAACTACCTGCCAGTCATATACCTATCATCAGGGATCGTCTGTTGGAGATGGACGAATCCAAGCTGATTTATTTACAAACCTGCGATTTCAAAGACCCGACTATCATACTTATTATTTCCGTTTTCCTCGGCTCATTGGGTATCGACCGTTTTCTGATCGGCGATGTAGCCTTGGGTGTCGGCAAGCTGGTCACTTTAGGCGGTTGCGGGATCTGGATGATTATCGACTGGTTTCTGATCATGGATGCGACGAAAAAGAAGAACCTGGAACAGTTGCAGAATATTTTAATGTTCTAATCCCTGCTACTTGTGGGAAAGAGAAATAAATATGCATATCTTGCTGTAGCCATTATAGCGGGATATGCATTATTATCATTTCCTTGCATTTTCCACACAATGACAGGATATCCGTGTCCGGCCTGCGGAACGCGTCGTGCAATTCATGCCCTACTGAATGGAGATATAGGCGATTCAATCCTCATCAATCCTTATGGGTTACTCTTTGTTTTGCTGGCTGTCTTCTTTATTACAGGTATCGTTTTTGACTTCGTACGAAAAAGGCATACGTTCCGGGATTGGCTGAAAAAAGCGGAGCGCAAGCTGGCAAATAAGTATATTCTTGCATTCATTATTCTATTAACAATACTGAACTGGATATGGAATATCCACAAAAGATTGTAAAAGAACCAGGAAATACTTATATTTACACATTATAAATCTACTGACTAAAAATATGGAAGCTGATAAAGTCGATAAATTCCTTCTGGCTAATGAGAGTAAATTTCCGGATTACGAAATACCCATCCATAAGCTGCTCAATCTCCCCCCGGAGAAAGAGACTCTTTTAGAAGACACCCATTTCAGAAGTCCGGGAAAAATACTACTTCTCTCCATTTTCCTCGGTGTGACCGGTTTGGACCGTTTCCTGATCGGGAACATAGGCAAAGGCTTTGGCAAACTTCTGACCGGCGGCGGCCTCGGGATATGGTATATTGTCGATTGGTTCCTGATCACCGGGGCGACCAAGCGATATAATATGAATAAGTTGATGACGATCCTATCATAAGTCAACCCAATATTTTGTATATTGCCACTGTATTAATATTAATAAAAACAATTATATATGAAAACTACACAAGATCCGATAGATCGGCTTTCTCAATCAATGATGGACCATTCGATATGCCGCAGAGCAATATTAATATATACGCTACTGACCGGGTACTCGCTTTTCGACTCTATCCAGACTAAAAAGAATTATACGAAATGCAACATCACGTATAAAGACGCAGAGTTCATCTCTGACCGGTTCGGAGAAATAACAGGTATAGATATTGCTCCTGAAAAATTTCTGCACGATAAAAACCAGCTGGCCGACGAATTGCTTGACGATTATCAGGAATATCAGTCTTTACTGGCAAACTACGACGAGAATACGCGCTCCATGGTTATAGCGTTTTACCAGTTTTTGTTTTATTATCGCAAATTGCCTCATGAAGTAATCCTGGCTTTAGAAATTGCTTTGTCTGCATTTCTGAAATATGTATCCGGAAATATCAATAAAAAGGAATTAAAAAAACAGATTATCGACTTCGATATTCTCAATCAAAAAACTATCAAAGTAGACTCTATGTATGTACGTCACAATTTCGTCTGCATGGAAAAAGACTTCAACGACATCTGCCTCAAGAAAGCAAACAGGATACTGAAACAGGCAGGCGAAGCCCCACTGAGCAAGTATACAATAGATGTCAGCATATAAGACACTACCGTAAAAAAATAGAGGTAAAGCCTAAGCCTTACCTCTATTATATAAATATATGATCTCTCTATCTTATTTTGCCTGTTCCAACTGCAATGTCTTAGTCGGTTCGTCGCAAACTTCTGTCGGACCGAAGTACTGGATCGGACCCGGATAAACGTAGCTGGTAGTCAATGCCCATTCGTCGCGGTTAGCAGCGAATTTCTTGAAAGGAGCACCATCCAGTTTAACCAACGCTTTCTGGATAACCGGCTTCATTTCGCCATGACGTTTTTCCATGTTCATCATCATTGTTACAGGGATACCACCGGCAATCCACTTTTCAGCAGGAGCAGTCGTATTACGTACAGATGACATATAACCGGTCTTACCTGCTGCGATCAGGCAAGAAGCAGTGTAACCTAATGAATAGCAATAGTCTGCATCGTAGTTAGACGGAGCAGCGCAACGTCCTTCATAACCGAAGAAGTGATGCAATGCAGAGAATTTACCGTTGTATTTACCGGCTTTCTTCCATTCGTCCAATTTCTTGCCAACCATTTCAGACAGCAATTTTTCTGTTTCGATCAGAGAAACCTGAACGTTTCCGTGCGGGTCGCGGTCCAAAGACAACTGACGGGCAACGCCTTCCGGAAGAGAAGCATACAGGTCAGAGTTTTCTTTAGTCAGCTTGCTGATGATATAAGCACGCTGTTCGCTCTTCTTGATCATCTTGAATTCAGCATCGTGTTTAGCCAGGAAGTCATTCAGTTCGGCGATCAGACGTTTCATAGCCGGAACGAATTCGATCAGACCTTCAGGGATCAGTACGGTACCGAAGTTTTGACCGTTTTCTGCACGTTTTGCAACGATTTCAGCAACATAAGTCACGATATCGTCCAAAGACATATTTTTAGCTTCCACTTCTTCTGAAACGATAGCGATGTTCGGCTGAGTCTGCAAAGCACATTCCAGTGCGATGTGAGATGCTGAACGGCCCATCAGTTTGATGAAGTGCCAGTATTTCTGAGCTGAGTTACAGTCACGTTGAATGTTACCGATAACTTCCGAGTAAACTTTACAAGCCGTATCGAAACCGAAAGAAGTTTCAATCTGTTCGTTCTTCAGGTCACCATCGATAGTCTTCGGACAACCGATAACCTGTACACCAGCGTTGATAGCTTTGTAATATTCAGCCAGTACGCAAGCATTTGTATTAGAGTCGTCACCACCGATAATAACAAGTGCCTTGATGTCCAGTTCTTTCAGGATTTCCAGACCCTTGTCGAACTGTTCTTTTGTTTCCAGTTTAGTACGACCTGAACCGATCATATCGAAACCGCCTGTATTACGATATTCGTCGATAATATCAGCAGTCAGTTCCATATATTTGTGATCGATCAGACCACCGGGACCCAGGATAAAGCCATACAGGCGGGAATCCTTGTTTGTAGCCTTCACACCGTCAAAGATACCGGCAATCACATTATGACCACCAGGAGCCTGACCACCGGAAAGGATTACACCTACATTGATAGCAGGCATTTCTTTCTTTTCGTTGCTCTTTTCAAAAGTAACGATCGGCATTCCGTACGTGTTAGGGAATAATTTTTTGATGTCTTCCTGATCGGCTACTGATTCTGTGTATTCACCATCTACGGCTTTTACAGCACCTTTCAATGCAGCGGGTACCTTAGGTTGGTAAGCTGCTCTTGCAATTTGTAATGCGCTCTTTGTCATTTCTTAATCTGATTTATATAGATATTATCTGATTCTTATCTAAAGCGGTGCAAATATAGAAATATTTCTCCAATCATGAAAGATAAGAATAACCGATTAGATCTTTATTCCGCATTTTTCTTCAGCCACTCGAGTCTGCGCATATCGGGCAGGTGCTTTACTTCAAAGTGTTCAAACTTCGCATTGAAGCCGTTCCCGTCGGGGCAGGCAGCCATAAAACCGACCTTCACCGGAATATTATCCTGCAACCAGGCGTTACGCATCATAGTGTATGTTTTATCGTCGAACGAATAGAAAATTTCTACCGCATCCAGGCGTCTGACTGCTTTGATCCAGATATACGGGACAGGCTTATCCAGCGAGATCACACTCCAGTCGCTCGTTTTATGGGTAACGACAGTGCTCAGATTGAATTTACCGTCTACAAATTCGATACCCGCCTTGATATAATTCTCATGGTCGATACGGAGCATTAGTCCGGCCTGGTCGAAACGTGCTTTATACTCGCCTGTCACCTTCACTTTTACTTCAAACTCGCCGCCATAAGTGGCATAATAAAAAGGAGCGTCATCGACCGTAAACCCATAATGGGAGATACGCCAGTAATCGCTTTGCGGAGTGACAAACATGGATAATGCCTTATCATTTATCTCCCACTTTGCCGGTTCATTGAACCATTGCATCTTTTCCAACGTCTGTGCAGACGTCATTTGTATCGACAGGAAAACCAGTGCTCCCAAAATCATTTTCTTCATTACTTTCTTCAATTATAAATTGGTCGGATTATATAAGTCAGTCCTTATTATTGCCTGCTCTAGCTATTTAAGACCACTTGATAAATGTCTCATGCAAAGATATTGAGATTTATTGAAAAACCGCCTAGAAATCTTTCAATATCCCCATCATGGCAGTTCCCCGTTTATACGTCTGACGGAAAACATCCACAAGGAGGCGGACTTCCTGCTCTCCTCCTTTCAGCTTCAGCATTTCTTTCAGTGCTTTTGCCACGTATTCATAATGCGATCGGTCTGTATTCTTTTCGGCATAAACCTGAACATGTGAACTAAAACGCTCCAACAAATCTTCCGGTTCTCCCATATCCACTGCCGGACGGTGAGGATAGAAAACACCTTTCCACTTCCTGACAATAATCCGTATCAAGGCTCTCTGTATTCCGATCAGGAATAAATTGTTGTTTCAAAGCATTCCTGAAATCAACATGATGAACAGCGTATTCCGATAAAAACGACATTAATTGCTTCTTGTCTGCGATAGCAAGTATCTCGTCGATTTCAGCTTTGACTGTCTCAGAAGAAAAGCCACTGCTCTTACTCTCCGTCTCTTCTGCCTGGATAAAATATTTTTCCGTCTTTTTCCTTTCTCTGATCGTTAACAATGTGGCAACCACATGCTTACACATATCTCCTTCATAAGGACAATCACAGATATAATCCATGACCTTATCATCTTCAAGGGTTACTTCCACTGTATAATCCTCAGTACCCAGAACAGTTGCAACCCATTCCTCGGGAGAATCTTCTTCCAGATTTCTCACTGCTCCCTGCCTATAATAAGATATACCGCGCTCCCCCATATCTGAGGAAGCGCATAATTTTCAAAATTCGATAGTGTTATCATGATGCTCGTTTTGCAAGAATACAAAAGTACATGATTCCAGGAAGAAACGGTAATGTTCACGTGCAAAAGATAAAATTATCACCGGAATAGTTTCATTTATCCCTTATATTACTTGCTTTTACCTCGGAGATGTATTATCTTTGGAAGGCAGGTAAGTTGTTGCCGACGTTGTCGGCAAAATAAATGACAGTGTCGGCAAAGTTTTCGACAGTGTCAACAATATTGCCGACAACGTCGACAACAACTTACATAAGCAGAAAAGTAAGATTCGGACGCACCTTGTCAAAGATACATCCGAGGTAATAATAATTATACCAGTATTAAAATTAAACTACCATGGGAAGAATTAAATTCGGAGTATACAAGGCACCAAACACCAGCGGCAAGGAGCAACAGTCTTGTGCCCGCCTTATATCCAAAGGCACGATGCGGATGGAAGATATTTGCGAATACCTCTCGGATTCGTGCTCGCTAACTTCGGCCGATGTGAAAGGGGCGATAGAGGCGCTGACCACCTATATCGGTCGGAACTTATCGAACGGCTATTGTGTGGAACTGGAGGGATTAGGGCACTTCTCCCCTGCCCTCAAGACGTTACAGAAAACGGATGAGAAGGGCAAAACCGTCTTCTTTGCCAGGGCGGACGGGGTGAACTTCCGCTGCGCCAAACGATTGAGGGAACTGGTCAACAAGGACCGCCCACTGAAAATAAAAAGAGAGAATGTCACCTCTAATGAATTGACGGACAGGAAAAATAAGATGCTTAAATTCCTGCAAAACAATCCCTATATCAATCTGACGGATTATGCAGGAATAAACCATTGCAGCCGTTACCGGGCAACCGAAGACATGAAACTGTTTGTAAAAGACGGCATAGTGATCAAGATGGGATACAGGACACATAGGGTGTATTCGCTGCCACCCAAAGAAGAGGAAGAATAATAAGAGTATCCAGACTACGTGTGAGCATTGGGAAACTTCCGAAAAAAAGATATATCTTTGTACTTGATGTAACTTAAAAACAGCAAGGAAGATGAAAAATACAGATTCGGAGCTTAAAAACAAGATAGAATACATTATCGCCGTAATAAGCGAGTTTGCCGCAGCCCATTCGCTCAATACATCGCAGGCTTATCGCTATCTGGAAAGGTTTAAAGGCATTGACTTTGTAAACCGTTTCTACAATGTGGAACATACGCTTTCGTTTGAAGACGTAGTAGAAGACCTTACGGCCTATTGCCACAGGAAAGGAGGGGCGTTGGTATGATACTATATCACGGTTCTAATATTAATATAACAGAAATAGACCTTGGGATATCTAAGGTGGGAAAAGACTTCGGTTGCGGTTTTTACCTTTCGGCGGACAAAGCGCAGGCTCTGGAATTGGCCGAAAGAAAGACCGAGCAGTTAGGAGTAGGTACCCCAACACTAAATACATATAGATTTGATGAGAGTTGCCTTCAGAACTCCAGCTTATCAGTACTGGAGTTTCAGGAATATAGCAAGGAATGGGCTGAGTTTGTATTGATGAACCGCCGTAACCGTACACGTGTGTCATCGCACTGTTATGATATTGTAATCGGTCCCATAGCCAATGATGCGGTGGGTTATCAGATACGCCGCTTTACTTCCGGACTGATAGATATGAATAAATTCCTGGACGAACTGAAATATATGAAAGGTGTGACCATACAGTATTTCTTCGGCACGGAGAGAGCTATTAAGTATCTGACAAAAACAAATACATTATGACCAAAGAGACATTTATGATAGAGGAGATTTCTAAGGAAATCGTCTGGCTGCTGATACAAGAACACCAGATGGATATGGATGAGGCACTCCGCGCACTCTATACTTCAGATACATACGCACGGCTTATCAACCTTAACACGGGACTCTACAGCCAAAGTACGGCTTATGTATATGAGTATCTTGAAAGAGAATTGGCTACAGGAAAAGTAGCCTGATTACCATCTCTTTCCCGTATAGGAAGGAAGGTCATAATAAAGAGGCGTGTGGTATTCCCATATCACACGCCCCAGCCCCTCACCTAAAGGGGAAAAACTCTCTCATCGTTAATTGAAATAATATGTGTATATTGAAAAACCATCTGCTTAGTTGCCGGCAGGCTTTTGGTAAAGCACTGTCTTACCGGGCAATGACAGGGAAGCCGGATAGGCATCTGCCGACACTGCACGTTTGAAGGCTGGCTTGTCACTCATCACAAAATGCAGGGATATACCGGATTTCACGTCATCGTATGTCAGGTAAGATTTGTTGTATTTCTTGCCGTTTACATACATTTCTTTAATGTAGACATTCTCCTTCGACCAGTTCTCGGTCGTCATCTTTATCTCTTTGCCGTTGCTCATCGTGATAGATAACGCCTCAACACAAGGGGAACCTACATTATATATATTACTGGAAGGAGCGACTGGATAGAAACCGGCACAGTTGAACATGTACCAGGCCGACATCTGCCCGCAGTCGTCATTACCGCTCAGCGAACCGGGTTCGTTGCCGTAAAAACGGTCTACAATCTCACGTATCCATTTCTGGCATTTCCACGGCTTGCCCAGGTAATTATACAGATAAGCGACATGATGGCAAGGCTCGTTGCCGTGCCAGTAACCCCCGATACGTCCCTGGATATCGTGGGCGCCCGGAATATCGTCCGGCAATTCGACAGTAAAAAGTTCATCCAGCCGTTTCTCGAACAGTTTCTTTCCCACCAGGTTGATATATCCCTGTACGTCGTGCGGAACGGTCCAGGTATACTGCATCGTAAAGCCCTCGGTGATATCTCCCCAGCCATTTACCGAACCCGGTCCCTGATAAGCGATCGGGGCAAACGGGGTGCGCCAGTTACCCTGGCTGTCACGGCCACGCATGTATTTGGTTTCCGGATCAATCAAAGTCTGGTAAGAGAGGGAACGGTTCAGGAAATAGGTATAATCGTCTGTCTTTCCCAAAGTCTGGGCAGCACGGGCAATGCAATAATCGTCGTAGGCATACTCCAAAGTTTTGGAAACCGACTCGGCTTCTTTGTCGAAGGGAACGTAACCGTTACGATCATAATCCGGCAGACAATCGTAATGCTTATTCATTGCGGTTGTCTTCATGGCTTCGTATGCCCGTTCGTAATCAAATCCTTTGACACCTTTAACGATCATATCGGCCAGGACGGATACGGCATGGTAACCGATCATACACCAGGTTTCGTTGCCATAGAACGACCAGATCGGAAGCATTCGCTCCGTGCTCTTATCGTAATGGGCAAGCATGGAATTGGCGATATCGGCGTTCACGTCCTGATGCACCAGGTTAAACCAGGGATGCAGGGCGCGATAGGTGTCCCACAAAGAGAAAGTAGTATAATTCGTAAAGCCTTTGGCCTGTTCGATATTCTTGTCCAGACCTCTGAAACGACCGTCGGCATCCTGGAAGATGAACGGATGCAAAGCTGCATGATAAGCAGACGTATAAAAGGTCTCTTTTGTCTTCCGGTCGGCTGTCACACGGTACTTTTCGAGTTCCTGTTCCCATAAGTCGATACCTTTTTCTTTCAGGCCGTCGAAGGTCATGCCGTCCAGTTCCTGCATATTCAGTTGTGCCCCGGCTGTACTGACTGCCGATACGGAAGTTTTTACAATCACTTCTTCCCCCTCTTCCGTAGCAAAGGAAAGGCAAGCCATCAGGTTCTTTCCCCAGGCTTCGTTCGTGCTTCTGAAACGGGAAGTGTTGTAAATGACCGGCTTCTTATCCTGCATGATGCGGAAATCTTTCAGCTTTTTGGAGAAGACGGCGGTGAAATAGACATGGCGTTCCGGTCCCCACCCTTTCACCAACTTATAGCCGGTCAAGGTCGAATCGTTCTCCATACGGAGATTCGACCATTCACAGGATTGCCATAAGGTATGATTCAGGTCGATCATAATGAAAGACTTATCCGATTTGGGATAGGTGAAGCGGAACATTCCACTACGCAGTCCGGCCGTCATTTCGGCTTTGACACCATAATCCTGCAACAGGACGGCATAGTAATTGGGAGAAGTCCACTCCTGGTCATGGGTATAGCGTGAACGGTAACCTTCATCGGGATTTTCGCGGGTTCCCGGATCGAGTTTCATTTCGCCGGTACCGGGGATAAACAGGAAATCACCCAGGTCGGGGATGCCTGTTCCGCTCAGGTGCGTCAGACTGAATCCGAGGATGGAAGTATGGTTGTATTTATAACCGGCTGCCGCATCGTAGTATTTGGAGTCTGTATCCGGACTGATCTGGATACCACCGAACGGGATTTGTGCACCGGGATAGACATTCCCGTATCCGTCTGTTCCGACCAGGGGTCTGACGTAGTCGGTCAGTTTCTCGTTTTGGGCCATGCCTGTCAGGGCAAAACAAGACATGGCTAATAATGTATAAACTCGTAGTTTCATATTTTATCAGATATGAGCTATCTTGTCCCCGTGCTTGACACGGGGCCGCAGAAGAACAGGCAGTATCAAAAGATACATATAGGATACGGTTTGTGCTTTTGCGATCCCGTGTCGAGCACGGGAACGGGATAGTTCAAATATTTCTAGTTTTTTATCTCTTTAGAGAATGAATAAGGTGCATCCTTTTCCTCTGTGCCACGGGTTTTGTTGGGGGTGGCGGACATGGTGCAGTTGATCGTCATACCACGCAACAGGTCTTCGTGTGTCAGGTAGTTGCGGGTGTAATTCTTGCCGTTTACCTTCATGGTCGAGATGTAACGGTTCGCTGCATCATTGTTATTGGCATTGATCACTACCTTCTTGCCGTTTTCCAGATTCAGCGTCACGCTTTTGAATAATGGAGAGCCTAGGATATACTGGTCAGTTCCCGGGCAGACCGGATAGAAGCCGAGTGCAGAGAACACATACCAGGCAGAAGTCTGTCCGTTATCCTCGTCACCGCAATAGCCGTCGGGAGTGGCGAAGTACAGCTTGTCCATCACTTCGCGTACCCAATACTGCGCTTTCCAGGGTTCACCGGAGTAATTATAGAGATAGATCATATGCTGAATCGGTTGGTTACCGTGAGCATAATTACCCATATTCATGATCTGCATTTCGCGTATCTCATGGATTACACCACCATAATAACTGTCATCGAACAAAGGCGGCACATTGAATACGGAATCCATCATTGCGTTGAAACCGGACTTCCCTCCCATCAGGTCGATCAATCCCTGTGGGTCATGGAAGACAGACCAGGTATAATGCCAGCTATTTCCTTCCGTAAAAGCATCCCCCCATTTCAGCGGGTTGAACGGAGACTGGAATGTACCGTCTTCATTACGACCACGCATCAGCTTGGTTTCCTTATCGAACAGGTTCTTATAGTTCATGGCATGTTTGGCAAAAACGGCTATTTCCGATTCCGGTTTACCCAGCACTTTTCCCAGTTTATAGATGGCCCAGTCATCGTAAGCATATTCTAATGTACGGGCGGCACTTTCGTTGATCTTCACATCATAAGGCACGTACCCCAACTTATTATAATAGTCGTAACCCAGACGGCCGGTCGATTTCACCTTCGGATGAACATTGTTCGCTCCGTGTACGACAGCCTCCCAAAGGGTTTCTATATCGTAACCGCGCAAACCTTTCAGATAAGCATCGGCAACAACCGAAGCCGAATTATTCCCTACCATACAGCCACGATGGCCAGGGCTCGCCCATTCCGGCAAGAATCCGCTCTCCTTATACGTATTCACCAAACCTTCCTGCATCTTCACATTCATCGACGGATACACCAGGTTCAGGAACGGGAACAGGCAACGGAAAGTATCCCAGAAACCGGTATCGGTAAACATATAACCCGGCAATACTTCCCCGTTGTACGGACTATAGTGCACGATATTCCCATTGGCATCCACTTCGTAGAAGCTACGCGGGAAAAGGACGGAACGATACAGACAGGAATAGAAAGTACGCAGTTTATCTACATTATCGTCATTCACCCGGATACGTCCCAACACTTCGTTCCAAGTCTTACGACCGGCATCCGCTATTTCATCAAAAGACCGTCCGCCCAACTCTTTCAGATTCAACTCAGCCTGTTCGGGACTGATAAAAGAAGAAGCGACACGGGCATGAACAACCTCCCCGCGACGGGTTGAGAAACCGATGATGGCACCGGTATGGTTTTCCTGTGCTTCCGTTTCACCCTTGCGGATTTCGCTGTCGCCGACCGTTGCCTTATAAGTAAAAGGCTTATCGAACACGACAACAAAGTAGTTCTTGAAATTCTCGGGAACACCTCCGCTGTTACGGGTGGTATAACCGATGATCTTATTTTCTTCGGGAATGATCTTGATATAAGAGCCACGGTCGAAAGCATCGACAATCACATACGACTTATCCGTTTCGGGAAAAGTAAAACGGAACATGGCGGCACGTTCTGTCGGCGTGATTTCCGTTACCACATCATGATCGGCCAGGTAAACACGGTAATAATTCGGTTTGGCCACTTCCGCCTTATGGGAAAACCAGCTGGCACGCTTATCCTGATCGAACACCACCTTACCGGTTATCGGCATGATGGCAAACTGACCGTAATCGTTTATCCAGGGACTGGGCTGGTGTGTCTGCTTGAAACCCCGTATCTTGTCGGCATCATAGGTATAGGCCCAGCCGTCTCCCATCTTTCCGGTTTGAGGCATCCAGAAATTCATACCCCACGGCATTGCAATCGCCGGATAGGTATTTCCTGTGGACAAGGATATTTTCGACTGGGAGCCGACCAGGGGATTCACGTAATCCACCAGTTCGGTCTTATCCGCAGCCTTCATCGTAAGAAGACTGCTGCAAAAGGCAATAGCCAGAATAAATAACTTCTTCATGGAATATAGAATAATGATTAGTTAGCAGATAACGAATAGGGTTTGTCGTCCCCGGTAAATACACGCTTCTTATTCGGTGAAGAGGTCATTTCAAAAGTCAGCTCTCCCCCATTCATAATATCTTGTTGCGTAATATAGGCTTTTGTATACGGTTTGCCGTTCAGACGGACAGATTTGACATAGCGGTTCTTATCGCTGACCTTATCCGCCCTGACTTCAAAAGTCTTCCCGTTTTCAAGCGATACCTTCATATAAGGCAGGTAGGGAGCACCCAACACATATTGGTCGGTTCCCGGACAAACGGGATAGAATCCCATAGCCGACAGGATATACCAGGCCGACATCTGACCGCAATCGTCGTTACCGCACAGGCCGTCGATATTATTTCGGTACATCTTGTTCATGATTTCACGTTGCCAGTATTGGGTTTTCCAGGGTTGGGTAGTCCAGACATACAGGAATGGAATATGGTGGCTCGGTTCGTTGCCATGCACATAGCCGCCTAAAAGTCCTTCTTTGGTAACATCTTCCGTTTCGGCAAAGAACTCGTCCGGCAGATGCATCGTGAACAGCGAGTCGAGTTTGGACACGAAAGACTTGTCGCCTCCCATCAATTGAATCATATTGTTTACGTCCTGAGGGACATAGAAAGAATAGTTCAGGGCATTTCCTTCGATAAACCCTTCACCATGCGTACTCAACAGACTGAAGTTTTCTTTCCAGCGTCCGTCCGAATAACGGGGACGGGCGTAACCGATACTTGTGTCGAACACATTGATATAGTTGGCCGCCCGTTTTTTATATTGGTTTGCCACCCGGTCGTTTCCTGCCAGACGGGCGGTATTATAAATCGTCCAGTCATCGTAAGCATATTCCAGCGTTAAGGAACCGGCACTTCCGTTATGATCGAGTGCAACATATCCTTTTTCCATATATTCCTTCGTTCCGTCATAATAAGGAATGGTAGAACTGCTGACCATCGCTTGCAGGACTTCCTCCTTATCCAGTGGTAATCCTTTTGCCACGGCATCCGCCAGTACGGATACGGAATGATAACCGATCATACACCAGTTTTCATTTGCCATATGGCTCCATACCGGTAACGCTTTATGTACGCTTTGTTCGCAGTGTTTCAGCATGGAGCGGGCAATATCGGTATTTACCTGGCGGTTAATGATATTGAATAACGGATGCAAGGCACGGTAAGTATCCCAGACAGAGAAGACCGTATAGTTTGTAAAATCGTCGGCCTTGTGAATATTTCCGTCCAAACCGCGGTACTGCCCGTCGACATCGGTATAGACACACGGATTAATCATGGTATGATACAAAGAGGTATAAAGCATAGCCAGCTGGTCGTTGTTACCTTTTGCCTCTATGCTGGAAAGTTCCTTGTTCCAGGTATCCGAAGCCTTTGCCGCCAATTGGTCGAAGCTGTAACCGGATGCTTCCGCACGAAGATTCTTCAGGGCACCGTCGGTACTCACACCGGAAAGGGCTACCTTGACTTCCAATTCTTTGGAGGTTGCCGGGTCGAAATCGAAATAGGCTACGATCTTCCGTCCGCCGATATCCGGGAAATTCTCTTTCATATTAAATTTGCCGTAACCGCCACGGTAATTCACTTTCGCCTTTTCCTCGCAACCATAATGAATGACAGGTTTGGAGAAAGACATCGCAAAATAGGTGTAATTGGTCCGTGCCCATCCGTTTGTTATGCGATAACCGGTAACCAACGTATCATTCTCTACGCGGATATTTGTCCACAGGACTTTTCCGTCGTAATTGTAAATACCATGAATCATATCAAGAATAATACGCTGGTTTCCGCCATCGCCGGAAAAAGTATATTTATGAACTCCCACCCGTTTGGTGGTCGTCAGTTGCGCTTTTACGCCATAATCGGACAACATGACTTCGTAATAGCCGGGACGGGATATCTCCGTGTCGTGCGAGAAACGGGAACGGTAACCGCCGTCCGGATCGGTCGCTGTTCCGGGATTCAGTTTCAGGCTGCCGGTGGCGGGCATGATCAGTATGTCACCCAGATCGGAATGACCGGTTCCGCTGAAATGCGTATGACTGAAACCGACGATACTGCTGTCCTTATGCTGGTATCCGGCACAATATTCATAGGAACGGGGTTGATACTTGCCATCGACATTATGCGGGATCGTGTCGGTATCCGGACTTAGCTGCACCAGTCCGAACGGCACGCAAGCACCCGGAAACGTATGCCCCATCCCGTTTGTTCCGATGATCGGATTGACAAAGGATACTTTCTCCTGTGCCCACAGCGTTCCACCTGCCAGTGCAGCAGACAGAAATAAGGCTAAACATCTTACAGATTTCATAGGTATGTAGTATTTATTTATTCTTTTGTCAGAAACGCCTGGTATTCATTCCACATGCTTTCAATACCGGATTCTTCGCCGAAAATACACTTGATCGCCTTGTCGAAACTCCATACATCCAGGTCGCGGACGGTCAGATGGAATTTACGTATGGCATCCGGGTCTTTTGTTTTCAGCCACTGGATAAAGAAACCGGTCGTACGGTAACCATCCATCCAGTTACCACCCGGCTTACGGGTACTCATATCGAAAAACCCGGACTCTGCCCGGACGGCATCCGCCATTCCTTCTATACAGGCCCAAAATTCTTTATTCGTCGAGTATGAACCAATCCCTTTCGGTTCGAACTGGTACGCATGGACCAGCTCATGATATAAGACACCGCGTGTTTCAAAGTCGAGCTTGTAAAGCGATTCGTTCGCCGACTTCTCGATATGGCGGGTACTGTATTCGATATAAATAGCCGGAGGATTCCCGGATTTGGCAGAAACGCCATCATAATCCTTCAATGTATAATGAATGGTCTGAACATCATTCATAGTATCTTTTGCCGTATAGAAAAGTATTTCCGCCACCTTGCGGGCATGGTATTTCAGGTAGGCATCCGGGTCTTGTACAAGGTCTGCATAGATCGCTGCACCTTTTGTTTCCGGAGCCAGTACTTCAAAGTCTACTGCGGGATATCTGAAATCTTCCCAGTCCGTAACCAGGTTCTTTTCGGAAAACAAGACATCGCCGATCACCAGCGTATCACTGCCTGCCGTTTCGGCTTCCAGCATATATTGTTTATAATTGGAAGGATTGGTTATCGGACAAAGGATTTCCTGGTAACGTGAACAGAAGCGCTGGTCTTTCCGTTCGTCTACCACCACCCAGTTCTTTCCGTCGTAGGAGCCTTTCAGTACCCAACTTGCCGGGTCATGTACAGGTGATTCGCCTGATGAATAGATTTTATAACTTTGGATAGGAATACTGTATTGAGGATCAAAAACAATCCGATTCAGTTTCCGGGTTCCTGTATAGTATGTTGTCGGGTCCCCATCCGACAACTCAGGTACATTCACCGAAATATTTTCCCGACATGCTGAAAGCAAAAAACTACCAACTACAATTACAAATATATTAATGCAACACAACTTCATAAAATTAAAACAATAAAGTATTCACTATCCAAAGTATAAAACAACTCCCTGATACACTCCCGCCTCAAATGCCAATCAAGCGAAGTGTTTCTATTCATTGCTCAAATCATTCTGTATTCATATTAAAAAGCATTATCGGGTTTCAAAAATCTGAATGCAATATTACCGGATTGTTCTTTTCCCGCATTACTACTGGAATACCAAAAGAGTGTCACAATATGCACCCGGCACATTATGACACTCTTTTGGCAAATCAGGACACTCACGGGATAATGGTTGAAATCAGTACTTTCCACCGGAAGTTTTACATATTCCTGGCGGAATCGCTTTTATCTCCCCGGAAGTTTTACTTTTTGCTTATTGCGGTACTCGGTAGGCGTCTGATTATATTTGGCAGCAAATTCCCGGTAGAAATAAGACCTGTTCGAAATGCCGACTTTATAGATAATTTCCTGTACGCTCAGATTAGTCGTCACCAATAACTGCGCAGCATAATTAAACCGGTAATCCTTGATAAAATCGGAAGGAGTGAGCGGAGATATCTTCTTGAAACGGCGGTAAAGCGACCGGGTATTCATGCCCATCTTTTCGGCTATCAGCTCCAGGCGCAGGGTTTCCTTATCGAGATTTTCCCGGATAATGGCAGTTACGGCATCCATAAATTCTTTATCTTCCTGATGAATCAGCTGTCCGCCGGATTGTTCGTAGGCGCTCTCCGGTGAATAGTAATAATCTTTCAGTTCTTTTTTGCTCGTCATCAGCCGGTTGACTACGGAGCGGAGCACCACCGCAGAAAACGGCTTGGTCAGGTAGGCATCTGCCCCCAGGTCGAGCCCTTCCGCCTGGTCGTGTTCCGATATTCTGGCAGAAACGACTATCAACGGAATATGGCGGGTAAACTTATCCGATTTCACACGGCTGATCAATTCCATCCCGTCGATCTCCGGCATCATAATATCCGTAATAATCAGGGCAGGCGTTTGTTTTTCCATCAAACGGATCGCCTCTTCCACACCGTAAGCCTCCACTATCGTATAAGCCTCAGATAAAGATTCCTTAATCAACCAGACAATATCCTTATGATCGTCCACCACCAGGACACAGGGTTTATTCTCCGGAGAAACAATTCCCGGCAATCCGGTTTCATCGATGGGAGACGAAAGGACAGGCACCGTTTCCGGTTCCTCATTTTCCGGTTCGGTTTCCTCCTCCTCGGCTTCCAGGTGTGGCAAGCGGACAATAAATTCGGCAAACCGGCCTTCTTCACTTTTCACCTCTATCGTGCCATGCAGGGATTGTACGATACTATGACAGATAAACAATCCCAGTCCGTTCCTCGACGTTGTTTGCGTATAATTGTTTCCCTCCAGGTCGCCCAATATACGGTAACGGTCAAAAATAGTCTTCAGGTCTGTTTCGGATATTCCTTTGCCTGAATTATAGACACGGATTATCAAGGACTCATTTTCCGTAGTAGCCGAAATACGTATTTCTCCGGCTTCATCCGAGTATTTAAAAGCGTTGGAAATCAGATTGACCAATATCTTCTTTAATCCGGTAGGGTCTGTATTCCAGTAAAGCTGATCCGGAAGAGACAACACGAATTTTATCCCATTCTGCTCGGCTATAGGGGTAAATGACTCGTATTGCCTGCGGATAATATCCGGAACAGAGATGCGCCTGATACTGAAATAATTCAGCCCGGCCTCTTCTATCTTACGGAAATCCAGGATTTCCTGAATCAGTTCATTCAGGCTCGCTACGTTATCCCTCAATATGCGGATATACCTTTTCAGTTTGTTGTCGGAAGTATTTTCGGCATAGGTTTGAATATAGTCCCCTACTCCGTTGATTAAAGTCAGCGGGGTACAAAGTTCGTGGGTGATATTGGCAAAGAAGTTCAGTTTGGCTTCGTACAGCTTTTCTTTCTGTTCTTCATGGATTTTACGGGCCACCTGTTGTTGTTTTTCAGCGATACGCCGGTTGATCCAATAAACCAGCACGCCTGCAAAGAGGATGGCCAGAAAAATATAGACCGCTATCGCCCAGGTACTGAGATACCAGGGAGGAAGTATTTTCAACGGTAAAAGATATTCCCGCGCATTAGAATCGTAAACATCGTTTTTATAACGGACTTTCAGGGTATAGTTTCCGTAAGGCAGCTTGGTAAACGATATTTCATTGCTCTTTTGTAATTCCGTCCAGGCCGTATTATAATCTTGCAACAGATAAGAATATTCATAATTGTCACCATGGATATAGTCGGTGGCAACAAATGAAATGGTAAAAGTCGAAACGTCCGGAGGAATTGTTACAGGGCCGGGATTCGCATCCGCATAATCGTAAAGACTGATGGTTTCGTCTCCCATCTTCAACTCAAAGAAATGCAGGTCGGGACTATAGCTTTCCTGCCGGTCGTTTTGCGGGTCGATCCATACCAGCCCATCGACGCCCCCGAAAAACAGACGTCCGGTATAAGGGCATTTCCAGTAAGCGTCGTCGGAAAACTCCGTAACCATCAGTTCCTGGCTCCCATAATTATGGAAAAAGTTATTATGCGGGTTATATTTGGTTAGTCCCTTATTGGAGCTCAACCAGATACATTTATCTTTATCCTCCAATATGCCATGAATCATATCGTTGCTGATGCCGTCACTCCTGTCGTACTGCCAAAATTCACACGTCCCCGCCTGATCGCATTTCATCCGCGTCATGCCGGAACTGGCTCCCAGGTAAAAGGTCGAATCGCTGCTATAACACAGACTAAGGACATCACCGATCGCCTGGTTAGCCGAATTGTTCATCGACATAAAATCATACTGCCTCGTGAGCAGGTCGAAACGTGCCATCCCATATCCTCCGCGGCTTCCCAGATACAGGGTGGATTTTCCGTCATAATACATGGAATAAAATTCGTTACATATCTTTCCGTCCTTTTCCAGCAGGTAAGACTGAAGATACTTAACCGTCAGACCAGATTTATCCCGTTCCAGAACAACCTCGATCAACCCGTCGCCCGTCGTTGCCATCCAAAGCGTCGAATCGTTTATCTCACAGATAGAATGAACATATCTTATCCGGGTATCTATCTTGCTGGGAAGCGTATGGACTTTCTCATCCTCATAAGAATAATAAGAAAGGCCGGGACCGTCTGTACCAATCCACACCAGGGGATGATACAGGCTTTTGAAAAAGCAATAGACCCGGTTGTTAGACAGGCCGTCTGCCGTTGTATAACGGGCGATCCGGTCTAGCGGGATCTCCCCTTTTGCATAGGAATCATACTCTTTTATACGAACAAAGCCATCCCCTTTCGTTCCGAACCATAGTGTCTTATCTTCATCCGTATAAACGGAACGAACCGGATTGAGCATTACAAAAGGTAAATCTTCCAAAGCCAATCCGTCAAAACGTTCATATTTATCGTACAACATTCTGAGTCCCTGCCCATCCGTACCAATCCAGAGTATTTGTTGTTTCTTGTCTTTAAACATACTAAAGACACCGATATTCAGATCAATAGCTTCTTCCGGTTTATCAGGATCAAGCAACAGGCCGTTCCTGAACACCAGATACAGTTTCGACTGAAAAGAGACTACACGGGCTACCTTACCATATTTTTCCATCCATCCGGAAAGATCAGACAAGTATGTTTCTTTGTTCTCCTCCGTCCGGTACCGGTACAGTTTATTATCGGCATCGACATAATAAAGAACGCCCTCTTCATAAAAAGCCTGTTCTATCGGTTTATCATGTATCTTGTTTTCCTTTGTTTTTATCGTAAAAGGCAGTTTCGAATAATCCGGAATGAGTTGCTTCAAAACCCCGTCTGACGAGAGAAGATAAAAACGGCCTTGCTCGCCTGCAAATAACAGCCTTGCTGTTTCCGGTGTTATGTCCCGCGTATAAATGTCCTGAAAGGAAGCTGTACGGGAAGTATGGCAGGATATAAAATTCTTCCGGCTGACAACCAGGGTATTTTCTAAAGAATCCGTTGCTATAAGAAGACATTCGGGATATTCAGGATATGACTCGGTCACTTTACGGTCTTTCAGCGAAAACCGGTTCAGTCCCATCGAGGTAGACACCCAGAGATACCCGGGACCGCCATCTGAGATTTTATTGATAATGTTACTGCAAAGGGTATTCTTATTATCCGGTTCAAAACGATAGACATAGGTATTTCTCCCGTTGAACAGGTTCAGGCCATCGTAAGTTCCGATCCACATATAACCGCGATCATCCTGATATATATCGATAATTGCATTATTCGACAGGTCGATATTTGCTTTATGCAGCGAAACCGCCGCCTCCCCGCCTGGTAAAGCACAAAGCAAAAACAAGCAGAGTATCATCAATTTCATACATAAAAGCCGTAGCATTGTCCGTTTGTTATTATTGGTCCGAATCATAGTATTAATATTTGTAGAATAATCTCCCGATAACTGCCGGTAAACCCCGGTATATCGATCAGGCAACAAATATAATCCATCTTTTCGGTAATATTAGAACTTTTTAAGCCTAAAGAAATAAACTATAATTAATAAAGCGATAACTTCGCGAATCACAAGGTGATGACATCGTTTTAACACATATAATATATGAAAAAGTATCTTCCATTGGCTGCCTCCGCCCTGCTTCTTGCAGCTTGCAGCGAAAAACCGGGTTACGAAATAACCGGTACAGTTTCAAACGCCGATCTGAACGGAAACTACGTATATCTTTATGAATACGGAAAACCGGACGTTTTACCTTTCGACAGTGCGCTGGTAGAAAACAATGCATTCAAATTCAAAGGTACCCAGAATGAATCGCAAATTACGATCATTCAGTTTTCGCCCGACGTTGTCCAGACTGAACGCGGTATGGCAACTCCGTTCAAGACAACGTTTACACTTGAAAACGGCAAACTCACTATCAACCTGGATACCTTGTCAATCGTAACCGGTACCCCGGCCAACGATGCAGAAAAAGCAATGAAAGATAGTCTCAAGCCTTTCATTGACGAAATGGGAAAACTCGGAGATGAGATCCGTTCCGAAGACAAAGCAATTGCGGATGCGGCTGAAAAGAAATATGATGAAATCAGCGACAAAATAACCAAAGCCGTATGCAATTATATTCTGGCTCATATGGACCAGAAAATGTCTGCCAAATATTTATACGAAAACCGTTACAACCTGAGTGAAGAGCAGCAGAACGAAATACTGTCGAAAGCCGACTCTACCTTTAAGGCACAGCCGAATATCGACAAAATGATCAGCCACCTGGAAGTTCTGAAAAACGTAGCCGTCGGCAAAAAGTTTACTGATTTCGAAATGGCTGATCCGAAAGGCGAAGTACATCAATTGTCTGAGTTCGTCGGTAACGGTAAAGTTGTCCTTATCGACTTCTGGGCTTCCTGGTGTCCTCCTTGCCGCAAAGAAATGCCGCATCTGGTCGAATTATATAAACAATATAAGAATAAAGGATTCGAAATCGTCGGTATCTCTTTGGACAGCAAACCCGAAGCCTGGGCAAAAGGCGTAAAAGACCTGAATATTACCTGGACACAGCTTTCCGACCTGAAAGGATGGCAGAATGCCGGTGCTGCTTTATATGGTGTCAACAGCATTCCTCATACCGTACTGGTCGATAAAGACGGCACGATCATCGCCAAGAATATCCATGGTGAAGAGATAGATGCCAAACTACAGGAAGCACTTAAAAAATAAAAAAGAACGATATGTCTGCCCAAATCACTCTCGACTGGAAAAAGGATTCGACCTTTGAAACCCAGATGGATGGCCATACGGTAACGATCGACACCAGCAAAGAAGACGGCGGCACCGGTTCCGGTGTCCGCCCGAAAGCCTTGATGCTGGTCGCCCTGGCCGGATGCAGCGGGGTCAATGTGATCTCTCTATTCAAGAAGATGCGAATCGGTTTTGAAAAACTATCTATCGACGTCAAAGCAGAAACAACCGATACCGTGCCGATGCTTTATTCAGCATTCTTCATCACTTTCCACGTAACCGGTAAGGCAGAGGAAAGTACCCGGATTGAAAAAGCAATCCGATTGTCGCAAGAGTACTGCGGTGTTTCGGCAATGATGAAAAAGATAGGACCTGTCACTCACCGCATCTTGCTGAATGGCTCCGAACTGAATATTCAGCCAACCGATAAATAACGAACTTAGCGTCTTGCATGGCTGAATTAAAAATTTTATCTTTGTGCGGTCTTTAAAGAAAGCGATATTACATAGAAATTAGCAAAAAGTTTTATTATCACTTTAATATAATAAATTAGCGATTATGATTTATTCACATGAAGTTCAACACATGTGTGTTGTAAAGAAGGGAGCCAACCATCCTTGTGCTCCGATTCCTGAAGAAGGAAAATGGGTTAGATCTACTCAGATCACTGACATCTCAGGTTTGACTCATGGTGTGGGTTGGTGTGCTCCTCAGCAAGGTGCATGTAAACTGACACTGAACGTAAAGGAAGGAATCATTCAGGAAGCGCTGGTAGAAACTATCGGTTGTTCTGGTATGACTCACTCTGCTGCGATGGCATCAGAAATCCTTCCGGGCAAAACACTTCTGGAAGCATTGAACACTGACCTTGTTTGCGACGCTATCAACACAGCTATGCGCGAATTATTCCTGCAGATTGTTTACGGACGTACACAGTCTGCTTTCTCTGAAGGCGGTCTGCCTGTCGGAGCCGGTCTGGAAGACTTAGGTAAAGGTCTGCGTAGCCAGGTTGGTACCATGTTCGGTACATTAGCCAAAGGTACCCGTTACCTGGAAATGGCTGAAGGTTACTGTACTCGTATGGCATTGGATGCTGACGATCAGGTAATCGGATATGAATTCATCCACCTGGGTAAATTCATGGAAATGGTAAAGAAAGGCATCGATGCTAACGAAGCTCTGGAAAAAGCTAAAGGTTCTTACGGTCGTTTCAAAGAAGCTGTAAAATATATCGATCCTCGTAATGAATAAGAAAACACTGACACGCGTCCTGACCGGGCTGATCATTCTGACTGTTATCGCGACGGTAATCACCTACTTCGTCATGAAGCCGGACCGTCCCTGGATGGCATTCTATATGGCCTGTTGCGGCGGTGTGCTTGTTTTCAACTTTCTAATATCTTTATTCCTGGTAAATAAGAATTTAAAAAAGTAAAAATAATATGGCTTTATTTGAAAGTTATGACCGTCGTATTGATACTATCAACGCGGTTTTAAAAGAATATGGTATCAACGGTATCGAAGATGCAAAAGCTATCTGCGACGCTAAAGGTATCGATCCTTATACAATGTGTAAGGAAACTCAACCTATCTGTTTCGAAAATGCATGTTGGGCTTACGTTGTAGGTGCTGCCATCGCTATCAAGAAAGGTTGCACAAGCGCTGCTGACGCTGCCGAAGCTATCGGTATCGGTCTGCAGGCATTCTGTATCAAAGGTTCTGTTGCTGACGACCGTAAAGTAGGTATCGGCCACGGTAATCTGGGTGCACGTCTGCTTCGCGAAGAAACAAAATGTTTCGCTTTTTTAGCTGGTCACGAATCTTTTGCTGCTGCTGAAGGTGCTATCAAGATCGCTGAAATGGCAAACAAAGTACGTAAAGAACCGCTTCGCGTTATCCTGAACGGTCTGGGTAAAGATGCTGCTATGATCATTTCTCGTATCAACGGCTTTACTTATGTTCAGACTCAGTTCGATTACCTGACAGGCGATTTGAACGTGATCAAAGAATATCCGTATTCAACGGGTCTCCGCTCAAAAGTAAAATGCTACGGTTGCGACGACGTTCGTGAAGGTGTTGCTGTAATGCGTGCAGAAGGTGTTGACGTATCTATCACAGGTAACTCAACTAACCCGACTCGTTTCCAGCACCCGGTAGCTGGTACATACAAGAAAGAATGTATGGAAAACGGTCACAACTATTTCTCTGTTGCTTCAGGTGGTGGTACAGGCCGTACTCTGCACCCGGATAATATGGCTGCCGGTCCTGCTTCTTATGGTATGACAGACACGATGGGCCGTATGCACGGTGACGCTCAGTTCGCTGGTTCTTCTTCCGTACCTGCTCACGTTGAGATGATGGGCTTCTTGGGTATGGGTAACAACCCGATGGTAGGTGCTACGGTTGCTGTAGCTGTTGCTATCGAGGAAGCTATGAAGAAGTAATTAGATTATTACTGATATATAAACTCCTGTAATCGTTATGGTTGCAGGAGTTTTTTATTTGTGGTAACTTGGCTTAGATAACAGATTGAAGTACCTTGCATCACTCACTATTTAGAGTGAATGAATGGTGAATCAGTAAGGAGATAACAAGATAAATCCTGCTTTATTTAAGTCCAAACAGCTCATGTAAAGAGTAGCCAATTACCCCTCAAATCAAGCCATAAACAAGTTACTTTTGCAGCCGATTTGCAGCCGAATTTGCCATTCTTAAAAAACGGCTGCAAGAATTGGCATAATCAACTATAATACAATGCGATACACTCCATATAACATTTAATTTAAAATGGAGAAACATTGTACAATGGTTTACTTTTCATTGAGAGAAAGTAAGCAAAACAAGAAAGGTCTATCACCTATTGAGGTTTCAATCACCACTAACGGAAAGAGAATCTACTTTAGTACAGGTAAACATGTACCTGCTGCCGATTGGAACAAAGAGAAGCAAGCTGTAAAAGGCAAGAGTGAAGAAGCTCAGCTAATCAACGGTTATCTGATTCAACTACGGAATAAGATATATCAGAAAGAAATTGAGCTGCTTCAAAAGGGCTACCTTATCACTGCTGAACTATTAAAAGAAGCTATCACAGATAAGGTGGAAGCTCTGAACGAGAAGACTTTATTGGATGTTCTGAACGAACATAACACAGAGCGCAAAGCAATGGTAGGTAAAACTGTTGCCCCTGCCACTTATTGGGTGTTTGAATATACAGGCAGATTATTCAAAGAGTTTATTCAGAAGAAATATGAGCGTAAGGACTTATATTTAAGAGAGATAAACTTAGGTTTCATTCAAGGATTCCATGCTTACCTTTTAGGAGAGAAGAAGATGGGACAAAACTCCTGCACCAAGCATTTAAAGTTCTTAAAGAAGTTGCTAAATTTAGCTGTCGCCAACTCTTATATATCCTACAATCCTGTAAATGCTTATAAAGTAGAACGTGAACCCGTAGAAGTGGATTTCTTGGATGAAGAAGAATTGAGGAAGATTATCAACTTTGATACTCCCCTGCCACGATTGGAGCGTGCTAAAGATATGTTCCTCTTTGGGTGCTTCACTGGGCTTAGCTACATTGATATTAAGACCTTGACACCAGAGCACTTTGAAAAAGACAATGCAGGTAGAATATGGATTAAGAAACGTAGAGTTAAGACAGGAGTTCTATCACGCATCCCACTACTCCCTATCGCCAAACTGATATTGGATAAGTACAAGGGTGGAGAGAAACTACTCCCTATTCAAGACCCTGCGGACATCAACAAATATCTAAAGGATATAGCCATACTCTGTGGAATTAATAAGCGAATCTGCTTCCACACAAGTAGGCACACCTTTGCAAGTACAGTTACTTTAGCCAATAACATATCTCTGGAAGTTGTTTCTAAGATGTTAGGACATACCAATACACGAATGACTGCCCATTATGCAAAGCTAATAGACAAGTGCATTGGTGAGCAGATGGATAAACTTATGGATACGTTTACAGGAGATTCTGATTACTAAAGCATATCCTATTCACAAATTCCTCACTTGCAGCCAATGCAGGTGAGGATTATTTTTTAACTTTGTCCTAAACTAATAATCATGGAGAAGCTAAAGGAAGATTACATAAGCATTGACACCCGTTTGGAATATATGGAAGCCATAGCCGTTAAATATGTTCCAGACGTAGATATAGACCTTGAAACAGGAGAAAGATACGTCTGTGGCACTACCGCCTTACCCCTATTCATAAGGAGATACAATCAGAATAAACTATATGGCAACTTCACATACGAAGATTATATAGCCAATGAGGACATACAGAATACACTGAAAGGTTTAGGAGTTGATATAGATAAATTCTGGTTTCTACTTCTGTTCATCTTTGACTATACTTGTGGAACGTGCTTGGATGGAATGAAAGCTACAGGCATAGGAATAGAACAACTCACCAAATTCGCCAAAGCCATAGCTGACAACCATAAGGAGATTAACCAATTTGGAGTAAGTTTTAAAAAGCCTATTACCGTCTCTGTAAAGATTGAAGGCAAGCATCAGATAGTAATTGACAATGCCAATGCAATAGGTTACTTGGCTACTATCATTGCCAACAACCTAAAAGAGATAGAGGAACATCCTTGGATGCAGAACCAACAAGTCAGCATAAGCACCCATGCAGAAGAAAAGGAATCCGTTCAGATATGGCTGTTCTATAAGATGTTCAATGACTTCTTCAATTTAGAGCCATATAATAAGCTGTTTAATGTCAGACAGAAGAAAGGAAGCACCATATCACTTAGTAAGACATTGCTCATATCAAGGCTTATCTACTTCACTAAGCTATCCAAACATAGTAAATTCTCAGATGATGAAGATGTCCTAAAAGGTTACATCAAGCAATATAAAGACAAGAGAATTGATACTGCGAACAGCATATACTTCTAATAAACTTCTGATAATTAATACAGTCCTGCTCCGTACCATTAAGAGGGTACATAAGAGCAGGACTTTTTTTCTCTCTTTTAATCCTGCCATTATATCCCATCTTTGCATCGTCAAAACGATAACGGACGAGCTGACAATTAAGAGGGGAAGTAAAACCACTCATTATTTTCTCTCTTTTAATCAGCCCAGAAGCAAGTAGTTTTGCAGCGTAATCAGATAACCAAGTGTACATAGGTTTGATGGTTGCACAGAACATTATTAATCACAATTTAAAAGAAATAATTATGACAACTTCAAATGTTAATTCAGTAGAGATGGTAAATAATAGTGTAGAATCAAACAACGCAACTATGGGTAACATAGAAGAACTAACCAAGGTCTTTGAGAAAGAAGAGAAAGAACTGAACCGCCTTGTAAAAAACAACAGAAACGAAGCTGTAATAGCAGCACAGCAGAAAGTCGTTGATGAAGCCAAAACCCAAATGGAACAGGCAAAGGAGTTTGAAAGAATATCTAAGGAGAAAGCTGTCAACAGTTCTTTCACATTCTCTGTAGTGGATGAAGAAACAGGTGTAAGAACGGAACAACAGAAGAAGATAGCATTTGTAAAGAACAATAGACCTGTAAACTCTAAGAAAGTGGACGGTTTTATAGCCTTGATAGCCGCCAATAAATATGACAAGGCTTTCCCCATTATCGTAATGGAAGCGTCCAAACTGATTGAAGCAGGTTATACTGTAACGGACATCAATGGAAAGGAACTGACTAAGGAAGAAGCCAAAGACTATTTCGTTATCCTTGATGGGCAACACAGAAGTACGGCATTCGCCAAACTGATTGCAACAGGGAAATATCAGAATATGATTCCCAATGTTCACATAAGGGATATTGAGAATGTTGGTGAATACTTGGTTGATATTAATAATGTAGGCAGCAGTTGGGATAAAAAAGACAGATTGGTTGTAGCTTCTTTGACTTCTAATGATGAACTGTTCCAAAATGTAGCAAAATTGCTAAACGAAGGGTTCAATCCAACCACAGCTATGTTGATTTACACAGGTAAGAGCTTATCTGACAATCAAGTGAACAAGGCTTTAAAAGGAGAAGAGATAGCACTCCCCAAAGGTGCAGAGATTAACATTGAAAGAGGAAACAAGTTCATCACCTTATGCAAGGCAGCCAAGATGGATGTTTCTTTCATCACGAAACGCTACTTCATTAGAGGCTTCAACAAATGCGCAGACAGAATAGGAGAAGAGAAAGCGTTTATGGCATTGGATAAATTAAAGTACATGGAACTCACTGATGAGCAACTAAAGCAAGTAAAAGATGAAGCGGATTTTAAAATAATGCTTGACGAAGCTCTAAAAGCATAATACATACTACGGAGCAAGCCCATGTGACAGGTGGGCTTCTCTACTCTAAATTTTAGGGTTGGGCATTTCAGCCCTATAGAACTACCTCAATTTACCTCTTTTAGGGACTTTAGACATATCTAAGATTCTATAATTGGGGTTACAGCTAACAGATTTTTAAAAGACAACAATATATGATTACCAAGTTAGATATTCAAGAGAAAGATGGATTCCTTATCATGGATGACTTTCCTACGAACTGCATCTTTAACAAAGTCAAGACAGGTTGCGGTGCTACTACCATAGCACTTACCAATAACGAGAATTATATCATCGCAGTTCCAACCACTGAATTGATAGAGAACAAATGCTATCCAACTAAAGATACAGATGGTAATGTGAAGTTTTGGAAGAAGCATGAGCGCAAAGCAGGGTTAAGTCCTGTTGTTGATAACCTGTTTGGTCTATATGGGAATTTCACCTTAGAACTAAAGAAGAAGTTAAAGGACTACTTATCTTCTGTTGGAGTGAAGAAGATTATCTGCACCTATGACAAGATAGACAAGCTGATGGAGTTTATCAATCCTAAAGACTTTAAGGTGATGATTGATGAATACCATAACTTCCTTAAACAATACTCATTCAGAGACAAGGCTATTAATGGGGTGTTGGCTCACTTTAAAGAGTTCAAATCCTATTGCTTCTTATCAGCTACCCCTATTCCAAACAATTTGAAGCCAGCAATCTTCAATGACATTCCAGAATACATGGCTGATTGGAATACAACAAACGATATTACTGTTTATCCTTACCATACAGACAAGCCTTATATGGTAGCAGCCAAATTCATCAAGACCTACCAAGCTAAAGGTCGTCTGAATGTGAACGGCATTGAGAGCAAGGAAGCATACTTCTTCATCAACAGTGTTACTGAAATCAAAGCCATACTTAAACAGACGCAATTAACAGAAGATGATTATAGAATTATCTGTGCAGACAATCCTAAGAACAGAAGAACTTTGGAAGGATATACTATATCAAGTTCTGCTGACGCTCCCAAGAAATTCAACTTCATCACTTCCAAATCATTTGAGGGTGTGGACTTCCATTCTGAAACAGGATTATGCTTTGTAGTCAGCAATGTTCAGAACAGACACACATTGGTCAGCATTGATATGGATATACCGCAGATTGTGGGAAGAATCAGAACCAAGTCCAATCCATTTAGAAATAAAGTCGTCCACATCTTCAACACTAAAGCGACTGACCATTACACAACATTTGAAGACATGGAGCTAATAGTGGATGAGGAAGTAAAGGCTGCACAGGAAAGGGCAGACATGCTTAATAATGCCAAGTTATCAGAAGCAGCAATCAAGCAACAGGTTAATGAGATTAAGAAAGTTGGGGTTGAATCTTACCTATCTTATCAAGAGAATAAATTTGTCGTTAATGATATGGTAGCCAAGTTACAGCTTTACAGCTACTATATTGCTACTGTGGTTTACCAATCAGACAAATCATTAAGAGAAACCTATGCCCAATCTGGAATAGTAACAACTAAAGGTAAATGGCATATCGCTCCAGAGAAGTTCGTCAAGGAGTTAATTGCAAAGCCAACATTCAGAGAATTACACAAACGATATTGTGAAATCAAAGCAAACCCAATGACATTCGACTTGCAAACCATTGATATAGAACATAAATACCCTATTTTAGGCAGGGCTTACCGCCAACTTGGAGTGAAAGAATTAAAGCGATTGCGAACTATCAAATCCATCCAAGAGGCTTTAGGTGAATCATAAACTTATCTCAAAGAGTAATAGCATAAGTTTATAGTGTAACGAGCGAGGAGGTACACTACATTATTATCCCCCCTCATAGTTCTAAAATAAAAAGAATGCCTTAGTAATGCAGTCTGATAGCTGGCAGGAATAAGCATTCTTATTAATCCAAGAACAGGCACGATGCACTATTGCCACAGCCTACCAATAATTTACTAATGCTCCTCATTTCCTTTGAAAGAATCTTTAGGGAAAGACATAGGACAGCCTAAGATGCAAGCGAAGAAATTCACTTGTGTTTTAGGTTCGTTCCTATTAAATCCATTCAATCAATAACCATTTAATTCAATTTCATTATGAGAGATTTAGTAATTATGCCAGCTATGGCACAGCGTAGAGAATCATTAAACATGGGTGAGTTTGCAGAAGAAGCAATCATTGTGGAAGAAGTTGCAGCACCCAAGAGAGTAAACCATTTCATTGAAGCCAACACGCAGGAAGTAACCTTGCAGCACTTACAGCAAGACTGCATCATTCCAAGTTTTGCATCAATGGAGGAAACCATAAGCCACCAATCCTTTATAGGTGCAGTAGTGGATGCAGCTAAGGATTACTTTCATGGAGAACAGTTTGATATGCCAGAGATTAGAATCTCACACCCTATCAATGGCAGAATACCAAGTGCATTAGGTAAGAAAGCATCTGAACTGACAGACGAAGAGAAAACTTTGTTCTATCAGAGAATGTGTTTCTGTTTTGAAATTCCATCCATTGTACATGATGAATACGGTAATCGTTTAGCGTTATCCATTGGTGGAGTGAGAGCATATAACGAGATTAACCTGTACAGTAAGAAGTCTGTTGAGAGATTTAAAATCTTCATAGGCTTTCGTAATCGTGTGTGCTCAAATTTAATGCTTACTACTGACGGCTTGCAGGATAAGATAGAAGTCCTAAGCGTACAGGAACTATATGCAGCAGCATTGAATCTGTTCCATGCTTACAACCCATCCAAAGACCTGCATCTGTTAAGGACACTTGGGCAGATGTCAATCTCAACAAGCGAGTTTTGTCAGATAATAGGCAGGATGAGATTATATCAAGCTCTTACACCCAACCAACAGAAACGCTTACCTCGTCTATTGTTGGGAGACAGTCAGATTAATGCGGCTTGCAGAGCATTCGTTTCTGATGCGAACTTCAAGAGTACAGGGGACAGCATTACAGGCTGGCAGCTCTTAAACCTGCTCAATGGTTCTGTAAAGTCAAGTTACATTGATAACTTCTTGGAGAGGAATCTTAACTGTACAGAGTTTGTACAAGGCATCCAACGTGCCAAATTAGGAGATAGTGAATACGCTTGGTTCTTGGGCTGAGTGGATTGTTGATTGAGAGAGGAAAGGGCAGCTATTAGGTTAGTTGTCCTTTCTTTATTTCTACCAACTTATTAAACATTGTACATTATGGATATAGATTATACTGTGGGTGAAGTGGAACTATCCTACAAACCCAAATTCAAGAATCTGCATAAGGTAGTCAGTTCAGAGGACGCTTATAAATACTTGCTTCCTACCTATAAGGAGGGTACAATCTGTTACAAAGAATACTTCAAAGTACTGTTTCTTAACCAAGCCAACCAAGTTTTAGGCTACACTCTTATATCAGAAGGTGGAATTACTGAAACTTGTGCTGATGTCAGAGTAATTTTACAAGCTGCATTACTCACCAATTCAGTAGCCATTATTCTTGCGCATAACCATCCAAGCGGTAGCATGAAACCAAGCAGGCAGGATATGGAGATTACTAAGCAGGTCAAAGAAGCTGCAAGACTTATGAGGATTACAGTAACAGACCACCTCATATTAACGGATGAAGGATATTATAGCTTTGCTGATGAAGGACAGTTATAGCGTTAAAAAGGACATTCAATTTTTAAGTTGGGTGTCCTTACTTACATAAGCTGAACGAACATTCAGCACTTGTAACCAACTATTAATAATTGTGAATTATGAAGACATACATAGCATATCTAAGGCAATCCACCATGAAGCAACAAATCTCAGGTCTTGGTGTGGAAGCCCAACGGGAGATTATAAACAACCATGTAAAGAATAAGCCCATACTTGCTGAATATATTGAAACGGAGAGTGGGAAGAAGTCTAACAGACCTCAACTTCTTGCAGCTTTGGCAATGTGCAGGAAAACGAACTCTATTCTGATTGTCGCTAAATTGGATACACTGTCAAGGAATGTGGCATTTACTTCCAAGCTGTTAGAAAGTGATGTTGAGATTGTGTTCTGCGACTTCCCACAAGCTAACAGATTAATTCTGCATATCATCAGCAGCATAGCCGAATATGAAGCAGGATTAATCAGTCAGAGAACCAAACAGTCACTTCAAGCCAAAAAAGCAAGGGGTGTGCAGCTTGGTAAATCGGAGAATTTGATGAATAAATTTGAACAAGCAGTCCAACATAGTATCGTTACCAACAAGGCTAAAGCAGATAACAATCCAAATAACATGAGAGCGATAGCACTGTTACGGTCACTATCAATGCAAGGCAAATCATTATCTGAAATGACTTGTCTGTTGAATGAGCAAGGCTTTGTTACATCTAAGGGATGCAAGTTTCAGATTACACAAGTCAAGAGACTACTTGTCAGAGCAGGGTTGATGTCGTGAAGTCACTTTGAAAGGCAGGACAAATTTAGAGCAAGGTCAGTCTTATATGCCCTAATCCAAATTTGTCCTACCCAAAAAATCAAACAGAGATATAGCCTTTAATAGTCTAAATGTGACGACTAAAAGATATTGAGCTTAGATTATATCTAAAGTCCAATCTTGGTAGTTTGGCATTTCAGCCCTATAGAAGTACTTCAATTCCATAAGTTTACAGAGTTTAGAACTATTTCAACTCTTATTAGTCATGTTGCAGGTAGCACTTCTTGAATATCCAACAATATGCTGACTTAAAGACGGTAATTCAAGGTAGGTAAGAATATTCAGAATTTAGTCCTTATATGGGGAGAAGTGAATTTGATACCCACATGGATTTAGAGAGTTCAGATGCAATTCTGCTTAAATACTCCATTAATTCTCTGTTTAGTAACACAATAATTACTATTAATCCACACTTCATGCCTATTAATTTAGAACCTTTTGTTATCTTTGCACCAATTCCAATGAACTAATGAGATAGGGAGTTGGAAGGACATATTTAACGAAAGGTGTTATTGAAATTATCTTCCATTCTCAAATCTCGCAAATTTGATAACGGTACGAAGATGATAGCAGTAGCACCACATCATTTGATATATACCTCCTTATATATTCTTATAAGGCTTTAGATATTGTCAAATTGGTGTGGGCTGCTGTTTTATCCGTACCAAAGGCAATGCGAGAGCCAGAGAATGAGATAAGACAGTATGTTCCCACACCTTTTTTATTTTAACAGCTTATCCTTTGGGAACAGGTAGGCGCATAACATATATATGCAATGAGAGAACTGTTTCAAGTCTTAGATAGAGAAGATAGAATCTCTATCCTCAAACTGTTATCATTATTAATAAAAGAATCCAATAAGACCACCTATAACGATAACAGCGATTGGACTTTAGCTTTTAATGAAGCAGGATTTAGAACTAACGACATCAATGTTAATGAAATATTATCTAACATTGATATGAATGTTTATAACGCTCCATTAGAAGATTGGCAAGTTCAATCACTCAATTCAATATGCTTTCTTGAGAATATTCTAATCTTTAGATATGTCCCAGACAATGAGCCAAAGGAGGCTATCTATATCCAACGAGAAGCAGAGACCTATCGTAAAATAGACAAATATAGACCTTTTCCTCTATGTCCTCTACCATTAATGCCTGAAGAAGTTGTTAGAGTTATGACCCTTAGAGCTTTAGAACTCTTTGGTAATGATACTAATATTTGGTTTGATACAGAAAATCTACGCATTACTTTAAGTAAAGGATTTGATAATTCATACATCTCATTTAACGATAGAGTGAATGAATTTAACATCTGGTTTGATGATTCTTTCATGAAATTCGTTGGAGGTAAAGAATGGAACACTAATAAAAAGCCATATTGTACTTTTGGAGAATTACTTGAATCTGGAAAGACATTCAAATCTGGAACAACGATTGTACTTGATAAACTATTTGAAGGCTTTTCGTCAAATGGTTTAGATATTAAATACAATGCTAATGTTGGAATGGGATTACATATCATAATCAACTTAAAATAAATAACAATGAGAACAATAAGATTAAGATTATTAGCGACCTCATTTTTGGTTGCATTAAGCATGGGAGTTAGTTCCTGTGGGGATGATGAATTAGAAAGGGAGCCAATTGATATCTTCGACCCCAATGGAAATAATGGTTCATCTGATTTAGAAAAGACATACTCGCAGTACATTGATGATTACGAGAATATAACCTGTAAAAGCTTTAATGATAATGGTGATACTATCGAATTTACAGGAATTACAGCCAAAGGGTATCTAATGATAAACTTATTCCAAAAAGCTACTAAAACTAAGGTCTTTGATTGGGTGAATAATGTAAAGACTGATACTATATATGAAGTTTACAAAGGCTATGGCGAATATGAGGAAGTAACAATAAAGTCTATTGGCTTATCTCATTCTCATGTAGGTAAACCACATATAGCATCCAATAAGGATTTTATTATATTGCTTGATTTCTTTGGAGGAACATCTCCATTCACGAGAATATTATTCGTAAATGGAGGAAATTCTAAAATGAGTGATATTATGCCTGTGGATTCTTGGCACATAAGCACATTCATTCCTAATTGGTACAATAATGAATACAGCTTCATACATGATTGCTGCTATACGCTTTCAGGTGATACTGCATACACTATTAAATATGAAGAATCTGATTGGAATGATATAGGCAGATATGCAGACAGAATAGCAAATAGAGTTGTTCAATTTATTAGTTCATTTAAATATGATTTCAAACAAATCTCACAAGAAGAATCTATAGGAGAAGGTGTGAATATTGATACTCACAATAATTCTTATGAGTTTAGAATAGTACGAATAAACTACAAGACAGACCAAAATGTGTGGATGGGGCAGAAATATATCAAATTACCATTTGATTATGAAGCTAATGCCAAATTATCTTATTCCATCATAGATGATTCCTCTGACATATGGAAGTACAAAGTAAATATTACATATTACGATGGTACAAAGAAAGAGGTTACATTAAATGTTAATATTGAGAATGGAGTAATACAAGGAGAAGATGATTATAATTCTCTTCTTATCATTGGGAAGTGGAAGAAGACAAGCGGTGATGCTGTTGCCACCCATGTAACTTATAAAAATGATGGTACATTTGAATACACAAGTACAGAAGATAATTCTTATAAGGAAGTGGGCAAGTACAAGATAGACGGCAAGAAGCTCTATGAAATGTACAGTGATGAAGAAGAATGGATTATCAATGATATTCTATTGCTTAATTCAATGACCTTATCAGTGCAAGAATTGGAAGCAGACGGAGTTACACCCACAGGTCAGAAGTACTCTTATCAGAGAGTGGAATAAAAAAATTATAGTTCATACTAAAAGTGAGCAGCATTTGAGGGAACTCTTATGCTGCTTCTCTTTTATAGAATGTTCCACAACACCCCATTCGCAAGAATATAACAACCAAAGCATTGCTATTAAAAGAGGAATGATTACCTTTGTCTTAAACTCATAATCAAACAAATTATGGAATACATCAACGAATTTCACAAAGAATGGATAGAACGCACTCGTCAATCAATAGCCTCTTGGAGCAAGCGACCTGCATCGCCAGAAGAAGTAAGGAAGCAGCAGGAGAAACTGAATCAACAGAGGGCTATAAGAGAAGACAAACAGAAGAACTGATAAAGTTTGCCAATGACAATGGTCTATGGATTGACTTATCACACCTCAATATTACTTATATGGATAGAGGTGGTGAGAATGAAGTGTTCCATGATGGTAATGTGTCTGTTGTAAAATTAAACAACTTTGAGTACGCAGGGGATGATTTAGAGAACTTCTTCATCCGCATTGCTGCACATAACAAGTTCTTTGGCAATGTGCCTTATCAAATGATAGGCTTCGCTTATAACAGTCAGCAAGAATTTTGCGCAGCTCTCGTACAACCTTATATATTAGCTGAACGAGAAGCTACGGAAGACGAGATAGCTGCCTATATGCAAGCATTAGGCTTTGAAATGGACTATTACGACGAATACCACAATTCGGATTATGAAGTGTTTGATGCAGCTCCCAATAATGTACTTTATGGCATAGACGGAGATTTATACTTCATTGATACGCAGATTAGATTACGGTCTTAACTCCATTAGGAGTACTCTCATCTAAAGGATAACGCATAGGCTTTTGCCCATGATGCAGCCCTTTTTGATACTTCGTTCTTTTATTTACTAACAAGGAGTTTATTCATTGCTATTATAGCATTGATTAATAACAGCTTGCAAAGACTTACAGGGATGTTGTGTCGCTGCTTCTTACGGCATGACAGACACTATGGGCCGTATGCACGGTGACGCTCAGTTCGCTGGTTCTTCATCTGTTCCTGCTCACGTAGAAATGATGGGATTCCTGGGTATGGGTAACAACCCGATGGTAGGTGCTACTGTTGCTGTAGCTGTTGCTATCGAGGAAGCTATGAAGAAGTAATTAGATTATTACTGACATATAAACTCCTGTAATTATTATGGTTGCAGGAGTTTTTTTGTTTATGTACATGAAACTACAACTGCATATGTAAAATAGGATATTCTTTACCTTCTCCGTCTAAATTCGACCTTTTATATATGCTAAAACCCATATACTTATAAAAACCGACAGCTTGAATATTTTGCTCATTCACATCGACTTTAGTTACTTGTAAATTACCTATAGCATAAGTAATTAACCTTTTTCCTATTCCTATGCCTCGATAATTATCGTCAACAAATAACATTTCAAGATTTCCTTCTGCAATTCCCATAAATCCGATTAAGATTCCCTCTTGTTCAAATCCGAATAGAGTGACATGCTGAAAATATACCGGAAGTTGTTCCTTATAGTATAGAAAATCTTCCTCTTTAAGAAAATCATGTGTACTCGATACTGCACTTTCCCAAATTTCCATCAAACGTGGATAATCCGTAGCTTTAACTTTTCTAATCATAATTGTAATTGCTATTTAAAGCCGCAAAGTTCGGAACCTATATACTCAAAGCACTGAACCCAAGTTAAAAAATACGTTTACGGATTCTGCTTAGTGCTTGCGGTGTGATACCCAAAAAAGAAGCTATATCTTTTAGTGGTATATAGTTTAATGTAATGCCATATTCTTCAATCATCTGTAGATAATACTGTTCAGGAGAATATTTAATCAAATCGATATTTCTTTCCAAAAGTTTATTCAACAATATAGCATTCAAATCTTCAAATACAGTTTTTACCTTAGGGATAGCAGTATATAGTTCATTTACTTGTTTCTTGCCTATTCGGTAAATAACGCTATCTACAACTGTTTGCACATTAAATGCAGACCTTGTTTGTAATGTAAAAGATATATTCGACATTGAAAACGTACCCTCTTTACAAAACCAAAAAATTTGTTCTTCCCCTTTATGATTTAAAAGCCAACAACGCAATATTCCATCAAAAACGAAATAACTATACCTTTCTGTTTCTCCTTCTTTAATCAAAAATGTACCTTTACTAACCAATATTCGTTCAAAATATTGGTCAAATAACTTAGATTCCTCCAAATTAAATGTATTAGTGCTAAAATTAAATTCTTTAAGTAGTTTTTCTAAAAGCATAATCTAAATATAATTCGTAATATACTTACTTATTTGATATATTCACTATTACTTCCGTTCTCCTTATTTGATCTCATATTCAGTGAGATATATTTTCATGAACAAATATACGCAATTAATAACTATCTTCGTCCCCCATTCCTTCCGTTTGTATTTGATCTGTCATTCGTTTTTGACTGACTATTCGTTGGATTTCTATACTGTTCCGTACGGTTACTCGTTCCGCTATTCGACGGACGGGTAACTTCCGAAGGTTTTGTCTGCGGACGATTGGTTTCCGGACGGCTTGGCCTATTCGATTCGGGACGATTCGAGCCGGGTCTGTTGGACTCCGGACGACTTGGTCGATTGGACTCCGGGCGATTCGAACCGGGACGGTTAGGCTTGTTCGGACGGTTCGGGTGATGATGGTCCGGAGGGTAAATATAAATAGGACGACCATAATCCGGGAATATCATCGGAGGAGCTACCGGTGGAATATAGGTTACATCGTCATACAAATATTCATATCCTGTCAGATAGTTATCCCAGAACTCCAACGCATACACTTCATCACGGGCTGTCCGGTATTCCAGAACCTCCTGCACATAACCATCTTTCTTGTTTACAGCCAATACCCGGTTGGGAGGCCCCATCAGGTTCTCCACCTCGGCAACGGTCATGCCTGTAGTCAACATTCCCAAATCCAGGTATTTATATGCTCCGCAAGCTACCAACAAGAAAGAGGCCAGTATGAACAAACTTATTTTCTTCATAATTACTTAACGATTAAAGACTCCAGATATTCCAGAAACTCTGAATTCATCCAGTTCCCGTCAAACTGTTCGCCATTGACGAAGAAAGTCGGGGTTCCCTGTACATCATTTTCCAATCCGGAATCGTAGTCATCTTTTACTTTCTGATAGAAACGGTCTTTGCCGAAATCCGTTTCAAACTCCGCTGCATTTATTCCCAGCTTCCTGGCATATTCCAACAGGTAATAATCGTCCAAAGCATTCTGATTCTCGAAAAGAAGGTCGTGCATTTCCCAGAACTTCCCATGAGAAGCAGCGATCTCAGCAGCAATAGCTGCGTGCAAAGCGTGGGTATGCAACTCTGTCAACGGGAAATTACGAAAAACAAATTTAACCTTGTCCCCGAGTTTCTTCTGTATATCCTTTACTATATGATAAGCCTTTTTACAATAAGGACACTGATAATCAGCATACTCTATCAATTCTATCGGCGCATTGACCGGACCTTGAACGTGGTCGTTCTTATTTACTTCCAAATACATAGCTGTTACTATTTGATTTCTAATTAATAACATCACAGACTTTTCTTTTGTTGTTTATATTAGCATTTCATTAACTGAACCGATCCTGTTTTTTAGCTATCTTCGCATCTATGAAAAGAGGTACAGCTGATTTACCATTACATTACGGGACTGTCCCACCCTGGTTGGCCGAACGAATGAGCCTGCTTGGCGGAGCTATTGCAGAAGCCATCATCATCGAATACGGACGTCCGGCTTTGTTGCAACGCCTGAGTGATCCGTTCTGGTTCCAATCGTTAGGCTGCGTGCTGGGGATGGACTGGCATTCGTCTGGTATTACAACGTCTGTTATGAACGCCCTGAGAAAAGCGATCAATTGCCGTTCGGAAGAACTTGGCGTGTATATTTGCGGAGGGAGAGGTAAATTTTCGAGAGAAACACCTAATCAATTGCTGGAGGTGGCCAACAAAACCGGATTAAACGGGAATGAATTGGTAAGACACAGCAAACTGGCTGCCAAAGTCGATAATACTGCTGTACAGGATGGTTTTCAACTTTACCTGCATACATTTATTGTCACAAAGGAAGGTGACTGGTCTGTCATCCAACAAGGGATGAACCCGAATGAACGCATGGCACGGCGCTACCACTGGCTTTCTTCCTCTTTACGTTCTTTTATGGAGGAACCGCATACGTCTGTCTGCGGAAGAAATCAGGGATTGATCCTCAACCTGACCGATAAACTTGCGGCCCCGACCAAAGAAGGCATCATGGAATTGACAAAGGAATCGCCGGACAAACTAATGCGTGAAGTATCCATCATCCTGCCCAACCATCACGAAGTAAAAGCCGAAGACGTAAACCTCAAACGGCTCGGAGCCGCCCTCATCCTGGCACACGAAACCAATGTATCCGATATGGAATCGTTGCTTTTGCTGGAAGGAGTCGGACCGCGCACGTTGCAATCTCTTACATTGGTCAGCGAAGTAATACACGGAACCCCTTCCCGCTTCTCCGATCCGGCACGTTTCTCTTTTGCCCATGGAGGGAAAGACGGACATCCGTTCCCGGTTCCGACAAGCGTTTATGATGAGACTATCGAAGTCTTTGACAAGGCAATCCGTCAGGCACGGCTTGGAGAAAAGGACAAATCAAATGCCTTAAAGAACCTGTCCAAAATATCCCAGGAGATGGAGAAAAGTTATACTCCGAGTAACTATTTCGACGACTGGGTTCAACATGAACGGGACACGTCTTATAAATATGGTGGTAAAACCGTTTTCGGCAATGCTAAAAAGCCGCAAAAGAAAGAGGATAAGGATAAAGGTAAAGGCGGGATACAGTTAAGTTTGTGGGATTAGCAATTCAATTATTGACTGGATTTGAATGTGTCTTAAAAACAACTTCATCGAATCTACTGTCATACTATCATTTTAAAGAGTAACACACTAATTATAAAAGCATTACCTTATGATAGTTGCTATTGTTAACTGTCATTTATCTATCATGCAACTATCATAGTCCTATCCGGAAACCCAAGGCAAGCTTCTTATTTTGCTGAAGTATATGACTTATTTTCAAGGAAGTAATTACTTTTGTTGTTTGAGACCCGGGTCTCAAGATTGCCGACACCCGGGTCTGAGCATCGTCAACATCCGGGTGTCAAACAGGATAAAACGGGCATCCTGACAACAACAAATAGGTGTTTTAATGAAATAGGTCTGTATATTCCGGTAAAAAAGACTTCAGGATAGAGGATTTTTAATAGATACAGGAACAATAGTTTGGTTAATACAATGTTAATATGATAGTTGAATGATAGATAAATGACAGTTAACAATAACAACTATCATAGACTAATACACTAATTATAGGCATATTACATTAGACTATGATAGTATGATAGTTGATTTCAAAAACAATAGATGTAATTGCTTTATAGTTCAGTTATTATCAGATTTGAATGTTACTTTTCTATCAAGAGAAAAGTAAGGTCAATTAATTCAACGTCTCACCAACGTATATTTATAGGCTGTCTCTGTACAATCCTGGATAAATAGTGTATCGCCTTTGATAGCTAACGGATAAGAAGGACTCGTTTCTAAAAACACATCCATCAGATAGGCTTCGTAACCCGCTCCCGTATCGGCTTTCCGCCAGTTCAGGTCGCCCGGTTCGTCTTTGCCTTCTTCTGTCCAGACGTATTTATCGCCGTTGAACTGGATGAAAGTATTTTCAAACTCACAAAGCTGAGTGGTATTCTGTCCGCTTACCAACTCCCATTTTCCCTCGACCAACTCTTTGATTTCGGGCAATGACTTATCGAAAAGGGTTGTTTGAACCGTTGTACGAGTCTCCGACTCCTTACTGTCTTTTTGTCCTGACTTACCTTTACAACTACTTGTACCGATCAGACACAAGCCCAAGGCAACCACAATGAAAATACTTTTTACACTATTCATATCCAGATCTTATTTACAATGTTCCTTTATCAGTCTTTCAGCCAACGGGTCACCCAGTTCTTTCGCTTTGTTCAGCGCTTCACAGGCTTCCGCTTTCTTTTCCATACGCACATAACAGATACCTTTCAAACGGTAGCAAGCCGCAAAATCGGGAGCCACTTTCAATGTTTCCTCGATGCTAGCCAATGCGTCGGTATAATTTTTCATGCGGACATATACAGATGCCTCTTCCGCCCGATAATCGGGTACATCAGGACTCAGACGAACCGCTTCCTTGATATCAGCCAAAGCACCTTCCATATCACCGGCACGGAATTTTGCCTGTTCACGGTAGAAATAAAAACTACTGCCGACATCGCCTTTCATTGCCTTATAATACAGGTCATAATCGGCTATCGCTTCCGCATATTGAGACAAACGAAGTTTCCAGTCTATTCGTTCCAAAATATACTGGCCGGCTTCGGAAGTAAGAGGCAGGCCGCATTTGTCTACTGCACCGTCCAGCAAAGCAATCACATCGCCGATATTGAATCCGGGAGTATTTTCTTTCGCCTTGGCTGCCCAGTAAAAAGAGTTAGGCGATGCCAGGTCACTGTTATTCACGACCATATATTCGTTATAAGCCTGGTCGAATTCTTTCAGGTAGAAATGAATATCACCCGCCAACTGATGGTAAACAGGAGCGTCATCCTCTTCAATAGCCTTTTGGATAGTCTGTTGTGCAGCTTGTACACTCCATGCCGGATCGGTCAGCGTGGTATCACCGGCAGACACGCCATAGATCAGTTTCGCTTTATTATAATATACATCCCCTTTCTTATCACTGTATTTGGAAGCTGTTTCAATATCATCCAATGCCAGTTTCAGATAATTAGCCTGTTCGCCCGGAGTAGCTGCCAGCTCGGCACGACGTCCGGCATAATGGTTGGCACGGTTCAGATAACCGTCGGCCGAATTCGGGAAAGTTGCAATAAAATCATTCAGTGTTTCCAGATATGTTTTTGCATCCTGCGTACTTCCTTTCAGGAACAGAGCCACCTGAGCCTGCTCCACATCAGCCGGCCAGGCTTTCTTGATACCGATATTATTATAAACGGAATTCAGGAAATCGGTCGACGAAACGGCGAGGTTGTTCACATAAGAGGCTGAGACAGCATATGATACATCCTTCTTTCCGGAAGCATCGGCCTGTGCCAGTCCGAACACTTCACCTTCGGCATTCAATATCGGTGAATTCACCCGGCCATCTTCCAGCGGAACGGATAATTTATAGTAACTATACGGATCTTTCAGTTTGCTGACTTCCGTAATCGTGCCCTGTTCGAAATCTGCTTTCTTTTCAGTCGAATAAGGTAACAAATAAGCGACAGTGCCTACCGCCAGCGGATCGGCAGCAATCGGGAAAAACTGTACTTTCTTCGGTGTTTCCGCTTTTACCTTGATGACATCATACAATTCATCGGCACCGATCACTCTTGTAACCGGATAAGTTTTTCCTTCCGTATCCGTCACGGTTGCTTTTTCCGCCCCTTTGAATAACTCGTAGGCAGAAAGGACATCTCCCGTTTCAGAGACAAAAATACCGGTACCCGAGGTCAGCTTAGCTCCGTCTTTCCCGTATGTAGTGATTAAAACAACCGCTTTTTTACTTTTGTCCATCCATTTAGGGGCGTTCTTCTGCGCAGTTGCCGGCAATAAGTGGCAACAAATCAAAATTAGTAGTAGTATTCGTTTCATTTCTTTTCTCATGTTATCAGATATGCCGACAAATGTAATACTTTATTATCTTTGTACATATTGTCTGAGTATAAAATTATCCGCTTATGAAACTTAAAATGTTATTTCTTATGTGTCGTTTACCCATACCATTACGGCGACACAAAGGTGGAAGAGATCAAAGAAAAACTGAAAAACAGCAATATAGACGTACACATCAGAGAGATGCAATAATAAATTCCTGTGATCTTCGGCATGATGGGATTTTTACGAGGAAATGAATAAACATTCCTTATCAGTGAATGCAAAAGATTAGCTATATTTGTGTTCGCAACAACTAAAAGACATTCGTTATGACACCGATAAATCCATTCAGAAAGCTCCCTATCGGGATACAGGAATTTGAGAAGCTTCGTACAGAAGGTTATCTCTATGTCGATAAAACAGCTTTCGTATATGAACTGGTCTCCACTGGTGCTGCCTATTTTCTGAGCCGTCCGCGACGCTTCGGCAAAAGCTTGCTGCTTTCTACATTCAAAGCGTATTTCGAAGGAAAAAAAGAGTTGTTCAAAGGATTGGCAATCGATAGCCTTGAAACCGAATGGAATGTCCATCCGGTATTACACCTCAGCCTGAATGCAGAGAAGTATGAGTCTGCCGAACATCTGGAAGGCATTCTCGAAGCGCACCTGCAAAAGTGGGAAGAAATGTACGGGACCAATCCCGGAACCTCGACCTTCGCCACTCGTTTTATGGCTGTTCTGGAGAATGCCCGCAAAAAAACAGGGCACGGAGCCGTCGTTCTGATCGATGAATACGATAAGCCTCTATTGCAAACCTATCACGATGAAGCTTTGCAAAATAGTTTTCGTAGCACATTAACGGCCTTTTATACTGTTCTGAAAGATGCTGATCCATATCTGAAATTCGTCTTTATCACCGGTGTTACCAAGTTTGCGCAAGTGGGCGTATTCAGTACGCTGAATCACCTGGACGATATCAGTATCAGCTGGCGTTCAACCTATCTCTGCGGACTGACACGTGAAGAGATAGAGTCGACCTTCGGCCCCGAACTGAATGCTTTGGGAGAGGCTTCCGGCCTGACATATTCAGAAACAATGGCAAAGCTCACCCGGCAATACGACGGTTATCGCTTTATGGAAAAAGCCAAAGAAGGTGTATTCAATCCTTTCAGCGTTTTGAAGACATTCAAGGATCTGGATTTCAAAAACTACTGGTTTGCCACCGGTACCCCCTCCTTCCTGATCTACATGCTTCGTAAAACCAATTACGACCTGCGTGATCTGGATGGAATACAAGTAAGTGCCGCTTCGCTGACCGACTACCGGGTAGACTTTCAGGAACCCGTTCCTGTTATCTATCAAAGCGGTTACTTGACAATAAAGGGGTACGACGAACGGTTCATGCTTTACACCCTCGGTTTTCCGAATGAAGAAGTAAAGTATGGCTTTCTTAATTTCGTGACACCTTTATATACGCCGGTATCATCTGCAAATGCACCGTTTTATATCGGACAGTTCACAAATGAATTATGGGCCGGGCAGACCGAAAGTTTCCTGAATCGCCTGCGTGCTTTTTTTGCTGATTTCCCTTACGAATTGAATACAAAAACAGAACGCCATTACCAAGTGGTATTCTATCTGGTATTCAAGTTAATGGGACAGTTCACACAAGCAGAAGTACAAAGTGCCCAAGGACGTGCCGATGCCGTTGTACAGACACCGGACTATATTTACGTATTCGAATTTAAACTGGACGGTTCAGCCGAAGAGGCACTCCGTCAGATAAACAGTAAAGGCTACCTCATTCCTTACACCGCCGATCATCGAAAACTGGTCAAAGTCGGTGTCTCATTCAACAACGAAACACGTAACATAGGCGAATGGATAACGGAAGAATAGAATAAACAAAAGATCAAGACTATACCGGCTACAGCTTCGTCTTCCGTATATTATACCGATACGCCCAACAAGCCAATACGAAATACACCGCACATTGAACCCATAAGGTGACATATTCCGTATGGATCTCTGCCATCGAGGCTCCCATCGAATTTAATTTAACGTAGGCCAGGGTTGCCGGTGCTGCCGGAATCAGGAAATGCGATAACTTCCAGTACCAAGGCATCAGTTCCAACGGATAAGAGACACCGGACAGGAAGATCAACCCGACCGAAAAGAAAGCGATCATCAGCAAAGGGGCATCCGAATCGGTAAAGATAATGGAAGCAGTCAGGCCAAAGAAACTCGTCGCCATCAGGAAAGGAATCAGTAGCATGATTATATTCCATACATTACCGATATCCGGCAAGTCGAATATCAGCGGGATCAATCCCAGCAGGAAAAGCGAAAAGACGGCATACAACATCATATATACAAATGTCTTTCCGATCACAAGGCGTCCGGCTTGTCCGAAGGTCGGGCGATACACCTGCAACAGTTTGAACTGCCGCTCCTCCCCGCTGACCATCCCGATCACCATCAATAAGGTCTGAAACATGATAACGATCAGCACAGCCGGGATCAGATACGTTCCATATCCTTCCGTATAATTATACAAGGCGGTTCCAGCCACATTGATCGGTTTCGCCACAGATAACTGTGCAGCAGCCTGGCTGGGGAGAAATACCACCATTTCAGGCCGGTAGCGATCGTTCAGCGCTAGCATCGAACCGGCCGACGCTTCCTGCATCGCCAGGTAGTTGAGGAATGCATTGGTCGTTTCATACATGATAAAGACCGACTCGTCACCACGGGAAACCCGGTCGGTAAAGTCGTACGGCAAGTATAAAATGCCGGCGACTTCATCCATTTTCATCAACTCCTGTGCCTGCGGATAATCCTCACCGGTAGCAATCACGTCGACCTGCGGAGTGGCATTCAGCAAACGGATATACTCGCGGCTCAACTCCGTTTTCGAATTATCCACCACAACAACCGGGACATTACGGACCACATCAGGGGCGTACATATAATTATATAGCAGACCGTACATAAATATCCCCCCCATCAGCACCAACACGATGGCGAAACTGCCTGAGATGGTTTTGAACTCATTCAAGATAATGGACGATATATTGTTCAGACCAGCTTTTATGTTATTTGATATTTTCATACTTATGACTTAATATTGCACTTTTTAAATGCGGTACCATCAGAAACGCAACCAATATAAAACAGAACAACGTGCTGAAGTTCCACCAGGTATAGGCAAACCCATAATCGCCGTACAACAGGTTCTGATTGATCTCCACGAAATGACGTACCGGAAACAGGAAAGAAGTATAATAGACCGGTGCATACATGGCCGGAGCCGGAAACGTAACACCCGACAAGGTCGCCCCCAGCGAACCGACCATCGACACGATACTGATAATGATGCTGATTGCCGGAAAAAGGGAGAAAAGGAACACCGCCAGAGCCTGGGATGCGATCACGAACAGGACAGAGGTCAGGTTCAACGGCCAGAATCCACAGGAAAAAGGTATATTCATCAGACCGAACATAACATAATTAGCCAGGATGCTCATCAGGGAAAAGATGATGGTGTAAGGCAATAATTTTCCGAAAAGAGCGGTTACCATATTCATCTTCGCCGTTGCCAGCCAATCGTCACCGGTACGGAACTTTATCTCACTTCCCACCGCATAAACCGTCGTAAGCAAAATCAGTACCTGAAAGAAGATAAAGAAGAACGGATTGCTCAGATAAACGGAATAATCCAGGTCCGGATTGAATAACGGATGATTCTGTGCCCGGATAGGAACCAGGAAGGTCGACACTTCTTTCTGGCTGATTCCCATCGCTGTAGCCTGTACCACGATCGGAGCCATCGAAAAGGTGCGCAACAGACTTTCGAAAGCCCCTCTGACCTCTCCGCCGACACTCAGCAAAGCATAATGATAATAATAGGATAAAGTAGCCTGCCTCCCACCCGTCACGTCTTCCTCAAAACGGTTCGGGATAACCAGATAGCCATATATTTCTTTGGCTTGTGTCGCTTTCCGTGCGGTTTCGGCATCCGCATAATGATGCGTGACACGGAAAGTCGGAACAGCTTCGACCTGGCGGGTCAATTCGCGGGATAAAGCAGACTGGTCCTGATCGACAATACCTACCGGGATATTCTCCATCTGCCCGTTACCGAAGATCGTGGACATAAAGAAGATACAGAACAGCGGCAACACGATGCAAACCCCGAAATAGAGCCTGCGTGAAACCATCCGTTGCAGTTCGCGGCGGAGCACATTGTAAAAAGGACTATGTTGTTTATTATTACTCATAGATCATGCCCATTATTGTTTTCCCAAATCAACCAGGACCGACATGCCGGGACGCAGTCCGTCGACCGGCTTTACCGGAAGGGCATGTATCTCGAACGTCCTTAAATCATAACTTCCGGTCTGCTTTGTGGATTTCCAGGTAGCGAAACTACCCAGCGGACTGACATAGTTGATCTTGAACTCAATATCTTTTGCGGCAATAGCCGGCACGTCGGCAAGAAATGTTCCGCCCATCTTAAATAATGGCAGACGGTCTTCACGGACATTCAGCACGACATGTGCATCATCCAGTACCACCAGGTTCATGATCGGCATCCCGGCACCGACCAACTCTCCACGTTTCGGGAAAATAGTCGATATCTGACCTGATTCGGGAGCAACCAGGCGGGCATCCTGTAAAAGGGCTTCTACCTCGTTGACTGTACCCTGGGCGGCTGCCACCAGTGAACGGGCGCTTTCCTTATCTTGTATCCGGGCACCGTCGCGAGCCATCTGGTATTGTTCATAACAAGCGCGTTCGTTAGCCACGGCTGCGTTATAAAGCGCTTCCACTTCATCTTTTCGCTGGGAGGTGACCACGCTATCTTTATAAAGGGCCTGAATACGGTCGTAAGTCGTTTTTGCCAGTTGTAAATCCGATTTTGACTTGTTCCATAATTGAAGGACGGAGGCAACGATTTGTTTACGGGTTCCTTCGTCGATTTTCTGGTGCTGGTACTTGGCAATATCTTCCAGGGCATTTACTTGTTGGTATTTAGCCATTGCTTCCGGACTGTTGATGACGACAAGCGTATCGCCGGCTTTTACATGCTGTCCCTCTTTCACAAGGAACGTATCGATACGCCCAGGGAGTTTTCCGGAGATACGTATTTCGGTAGATTCAATCTGCCCCTGAAGGATAACCGGCTTTTTCTTCAGCAACAGCATCCCTACAGCGGATATGATTATAACGGCGATCAGTACCACTATAAAAGAGATCGTCAGATATTTCTTAGTCTTGTCCATAATTATTTGTGTTTTTTGTTAATTCAATTATTGATATAAAGTAGATTAAATTATCTCCGTTACCCCTTCCACCCTGTATTGCTGGAATGCTTCCGGAATGCCACAGATAGAAAGTAAGTTGATCAATGCCACATCATACTGGTAATAAGCCAGCAGGAAAGCGGTCTTTACTTTTGACAACATTACCTCGGCATCGACCACCTCGGTTGAAGTTGCCATTCCCTCCTGGAAGGATTTCTGACGGATACGGACCAGTTCCTCGCTCATTTCCAAAGTTGTATTCAGAGCCTTTACATTGTCGAGGGCATTCTGCAACTGAGTATAATATTTATCTACGCCGACCTTCAGTTCGGTGACCGCTTTGTCCTTTCCTATCGCCAGCGTCTGGCTGGTCAGACGGGCCTGGCGTATCTTTTTCTCCCGGTTCAAACCGTCGAAGATATTCCAGGTAAAACCGACACCGATCATTGTGCGGGGCATCAGGTATTTATCCACCCCATTTGAATAAAGCGTCTGTTTTCCGAATAAGGCAATAGTGGGAAGGTATCCGGTACGGCCTATCTTCAATTCGTTGCCGGCTATATTTTGCTGTAGTTTCAACTGGTTCACCATATAGTTGTTGACCGGTACCAGTTCTTTGAAATAATCGGCCGAAGGAATATTCTCATTGATGAAAAGGGAAGTTGTCGTGCTGATCTCCTTATCGGCATCCAGATCGATCAGGCTTTTCAGCGCTTGCCCGGCCACTTCCAAATCTTTGCGGGCGGAATCCAGTTCACGCTTAGCCTCATCCATGCTCACCTGGGCAAAAAGACGTTCCGCACGGTTGATCATCCCGTTCTGTTCCAGTTTGAGAGCCTGGTCATAATGGGTTTTCAGGGAATTATACGTAGCTTCTTTCACGGCGACAACACGTTGCCCGAGACGCAAACCGAAATAACATTCAACCAACTTCGATTGCTGGTCGGCATTGATCTGTTCACGGTTTACCTCAGCGATACCGACCATTGTTTTCCCGATCTTACTGGCGAAAATACGTTTACCGCCGGTAAACAGGGGCCAGGTTACATTAGCGTCGATAGAAGTGATATTCTGCGAAATAAGCGGCAGCGTCAACGAGTTCTGACCGATCTTATCCAGGATGGAAGAGATAAACTGATCATCGGGGATGATGGAATGGACAAAGTCTTTTGCCGGGTCGGTGAACTGGTTAAGCGGCTGTTTGACCTCGATAGGATTCGACATATGCACAAAAGCGCCGGCCGCTCCAACCGAAGGATACCAGAATGAGTTCAGTTTCTGATGCTCATTCTTTGCCAGTTCAACCTCCTTCCCTGCCATCCGGATACTACGGTTTCCTTTCTGAAGCAGTTCCATCGACTGTTCCAGCGTCAGGTCTATCGTCTCTGTCTGGGCAGAAGTAATGGCAGGAAAAAGGAACAGCAAGCCAATACTGAAATGCGTTAAGTTATTAATCATAAATACGTTTAAATTTAGTTTGAGCGAAATTTATGATTAATAACAACACCCTCTCGGGGATTGTTCAGCGGGAACTAACTTCCTTTTTCCGAGGCTTTCTTCAAGTCCGGTAAAAACCAGGTCACCAGTCCGATCAGCGGCATATAGCCACACACATTATAAACCGTCTCGATACCATACTGGTCGGCCAGATTCCCCAGCACAGCCGAAGCGATCCCCGCCACCCCAAAAGCAAAACCAAAGAACAAACCGGAGATCAGTCCTAATTTATAAGGCAATAACTCCTGTGCATATACCAGAATTGCCGGGAAAGCAGACGATAATGTCAGTCCGACGCAAAAACTCAGAACTGCCGTTAGATATAAACTATGTACATGCGGCATTAACAGAGAAAAAGGAGCCGCACCGAGAATGGATGCCCAGATAACATATTTACGTCCTACCTTATCACCGATCGGACCGCCCATCAGAGTTCCCAGGGCAGTCGCTATCAGAAAAAGAAACAGGAACAACTGCGATGACTGAACGCTCACATCGAACTTTTCTATCAGATAGAAAGTATAGTAACTGTTCAGGCTCGCCATATAAATATATTTGGAAAAGATAAGGATCAACAGGATGGATATGGAGAATATCGTTTTCCCCAGCGGCAACGGCATTTCGATATGACGTTTCGAAGTTCCGACATCTTCACGTTTAAACCGCAAAAGCAATCCCTTGTACCAACGTCCTACCGAAGTCATGATCAGGATAGCGACGAAAGCCAGAATAGAGAACAAGGCAATATGGCTCCGTCCGTAAGGAGCCACCAGGATAGCGACCAATAGCGGCCCCAGCGATCCCCCCAGGTTTCCCCCCACCTGAAATAATGACTGAGCCAGTCCTCTTTTGCCTCCCGACGCCAACGACGTCAGCCGCGAAGCCTCCGGATGGAATATCGACGATCCCACTCCAATCAAAGCCACAGAACACAAAACCCAATGCAAAGAGTTTGCAAACGCCAAACTGAGCAAGCCGATCAACGTAAAACTCATCCCGATCGGTAACGACCACGGAGAAGGGCGTTTATCGAAGTATAATCCAACAACCGGCTGAAAGACCGATGCCGCCGATTGGTAAACCAGTGTAATCAACCCGATCTGCGCAAAATTCAATGCCAGATCATCTTTAAATAACGGATAAACAGCTGTAATTACAGATTGCAGTGAGTCATTTATACAATGTGATATGCTCAATGCCACTAAGATACGGAAGGTAATCCCACTTGCCGATTCAACCTTATTTTGTCCCATTTGTAAACCTTATTGCCTATTGAGCTGCAAAAGTACATATAAAATAACGGACAAGGAACCATCCTTTCATTATAATCAGGTAAAACGGATGATCTAAAGTGTTAAAAACAGACAGAGTTCAATTATAAAAATTCCTCAATTAACATTTATAATTATTGTAATATACAGACAACTCGCTTTGATTCATAAAGCGACACCTGCATTAACACAGGGCTTTAACAAAACTTTTCTTTCAGTTCTTTTTGATTCTTTACGTAAATTGCCGTGAGCCAAATAGACTTATAGTTGTTTTATCGTTGAACAACTAAACAAAAAGCACGAATAATGAGATTTAAACTTTAGAGCTGCGCCGGAGATGAAAGGTAATCTTGTATCCATCTCTCCCGAAACCTACGCCAATTCCCCCTATCTCCCTTATCGCCCTGATGTAAGAGATCGTTCACTCCGGAGCAGTATCTAAGTTTAATTTAAAAATCTTCCTCTTCTTCCCCTCCCGGAACATGTAAAATAAAAGTAGTAGCCCCCATAGTCACGATAGCTCCTTCACCGATCCGTACCTGTTCTTTTTTTCCCAGCAGTACACTGCGGAGGAATGTGCCGGTCATACTCTGGTTATCGCGCAAGGTATAAACGAATTTACCATCCCTGTCCTGTTTCACATTAATAATACAATGTTTACGCCCCACACTCGGGTCACTGGTAATAATAGGAACATCCACACCTTCCGTGTCCTTATTCCTTCGTCCTATCATATTATCCCCCATCACAAGCGGCAATTCCTGTTTAAAGCCAAAAGTATTCTCGATCACAGTGATATAACCACAGGAAAAATCAGGTTCCTTCACTTCTTTTTCCTGTCCGGACTCCGTACGCACAGTCTTTCTACCCAGTTTTATCTTAAACTGGGAACCACACTGAGGACATACAAAAGCCAGGATTTTCCCATCGGGATACTTTGTTTCATCGAATGATAACTGATTATCACATTTGGGGCAGAATATTCTTTTCATATCTTTATTTGAAGCTTTTACGTTTTAAGAAGTACAAAGATAAGTCTTTTTCCACGGAAATAAAGACCGATACGTCTATAAAACAGAAAAGCCATCCATCACGGACAGCCAATCTTCATTGTTAACCTTAAATCTAATACCATGAAAAACACAGTGCAAATATAGAGGTTTTATGTTATTCAGCATAATATTTCGCTTGTTTTTCTCATTTGTTTAATATGATTTAACAAATATATGCTACACAACATGTTTCTACGGCATATTTCTATTATAAAAAACTCCGGTAGCAATCAGAAAGAAATCCTATTACTACCGGAGAAAAGTTTGGGTTAGCAGAATAATACAATTCTACCGTTTTATCACTTTAACGACTTTACTATCCATACGGATAAAATAAACTCCGATAGGATATGCCTGCATTGATATAGTATTCTGCCCGGCCTGACACCGGACTTTTTCGCATACTTTACCTGACACATTTATAATATAAATCGTTTCCGCTTGCTGCAAATCGGCATAAAGATAATCCTCTATAACAGTAGGATAAATACGGTTACCGCCATTTAGTTCTTCTATACCAGTAGGATCAGACTTGACTGTTACCTCACACTGATCCGCAAAAAGACCACTAGCTGAAACCACCGTCACCGTAGCCTCTCCTTCTTGTAATGCGGAAACAACACCATCCTTTACTGCCACCACCAAAGGATCTGACGAGTGCCAACTAAGCATCGGGTTATCCACTTCTACCGGAGAAAAGGCAGCCGTCAATTGTAACTGCTCTCCAACTACTGCCGAAACCTGATCTTTTTCCAAAGTAAGAGCCAAGACGTTCGTATATTCGTTGGCTGTGGAAACCACCTCAATAAAACCATAAGATAACGGGACTTCAACTGTTGTTCCTTCAAAAGGTTGACCACCGATTGATGTCAATAGAATATCAGAAGTAACTATTTCTTCTCCGATAAAGCTAAAAGTTCCATCCAGTATTTGAGCTTGAGCCTGGGACAAACAAGCCATGAAAAACCATAAGCTTATCACTAATTTATTTATACGTTCCATTTGTAATAGAATTTTAATTAATTATTTTCTTTGATATAAATGAATGGATATTTTCTTGTAAAGCCTCGTTTATTCTTAAAAGTTATGATCACATCATAGGAACCTGCAGAAAGTTCTTCATTTGAAAAACTGATATCTAAATGTTTCCCATTATTTGAACTAGGATACATTTGTATGTTATGACATTCTTCAGGGGTACCTTCTACTATTACTTCCACTTCTTGGTCTTCTCCATCTAAATATATAACATAAACATCAAGATTAGTCTCACTTGTTTCTTTTCCGGCCAATATATCATGATACCCGCTATATCCTTCGCCAGGAACAATAATAAAATCTACCACAGAGCCAACAACTCCGCCTGTATTCCCTCCATTTTCAACCTCTCCTGCCTTTGCCGCATACAACGCATACGGCACCGGCAACATCTGTGTTGTCGAAACTTTTTCATAATTACTTCCACCGTTCAAATCCATACTTAATTGCAGATAATAGGTATCTGTTCCCCAATCAACGGAAGAGAATGTACCGGTTTTACGTATCCCTTGACCGATCAGGAGATTAACCGTTCCGGTTTTACTACTCGTCAGAGAATGCGTTTCGGAAAAAACTACAGTGCCAGTTGTGGAACCTTTCAGGATTTCTACCTGAATACCAATTCTCTTTTCGACAATTACTCTACCCTGTGCATCACGTGCTACTGCCTGGTAGCTAATAGCCTGTGGCATATTATCTTGTGCCTCCAAAACCATGACAGAAGTAAATAACAGATTGACTAATAATAAAAATAATGTTTTCATGTTTTATTCGGATTATATTATTCTTTTCTTATATACTTACATTTAAACTCTTTTTCTAAGCCATATTTGTTCTTAAATACATAAGAGACATCATAAGAGCCAACAGGTAAGAGGGGAACGCCATTTGAATGAGTCCCTCTTACTTCCACATATCGCCCATTCTTTGCGCTAGGATAAGTTGTTATTTTATAAGTGTCATCAGGTAACCCTTTCACAGCAACTTCAACATTCTGATCTTCTCCGTTTAAATATAAAATGTAAACATCGAATATCATTTCTTCGGCATTCCATTTAGGATGGACTTCTATTTCAGGATTAGCTTCCCCTATTATAAGAGCTCCCTCATAAAAAGAATCTGGTACTAACAAAAAGTCTGTATTGGCAGAAGTTGTGCCACTTCCTCCATTTTCAACCTCTCCTGCTTTTGCCGCATACAACGCATACGGTACCGGCAACATCTGTGTTGTCGAAACTTTTTCGTAATTACTTCCACCATTCAAATCCATACTTAATTGTAGAAAGTAGGTATCAGCTCCCCAATCAACAGAAGAAAATGTACCGGTTTTACATGTTCCCTGACCGATCAGGAAATTGACCGTGCCGGTTTTGCTACTTGTAAGAGAATGCGTTTCGGAGAAAACGACAGTACCGGTAGTTGAACCTTTCAGAATCTCAACCTGGATGCCTATTGGCTTTTGGGCAACCACTTTACCTTGTGCATCACGCGCTACCGCCTGATAGCTAATGGCTTGCGGCATCTTATCCTGTGCATGCAAGAAACATGCAGCAAAGAGCCACATACATAAAAGAAAAATACTTTTTGTATTCATCTGATTTACATTTAAAATATTAATAACTAGTGTCTAGTTCTTATAAATCAGCATATACAAAAAAAGCGCGGGATTCGCCTGTCACTTATCCCACACCTCAGGCCTTCGCATGCCCCAAAACAAGGATAAGCAACGTTGAAGCCCACGCCGATATGTATAAAATATACATTCATGCGCCAAAAGACGCATGAAGTATACTATATAACAAATCACGCAGACACCTACCGCTGCCCTGTCTCCTTATTTTGTCAAATTTGCGAAGTTTGAGATGTAGAAGACAAAACGTCAATAAACGCCTTTCAAATATATGTCTACTCCCACCCGTAAAATCGGCGTGAGAACAAGACAAAGATATGGACTTTTTCCATATCCCCCAAAGATACTTCTCAAAATAAAATTCCCCGGACCAAGAAAATTTCGATCCGGGGAACAATCTTACAATAGACCGTAAACTATTCTATCTCCGGTCTGTCTCCTCCACCTTCACTTCCTCCTCCGGAAGGAGCTTTGGTGTCGTTGGTACTGTCTTTGTCATTAAAATCCATTCGCATCCGCTCCATCATTTCACGCAGCTCCGCGCACGGAACAAAACGCAACTTCATCTTTCGGATCGAATCCGCATTGGCCTCACTTTCCACAAGGCTACTCTTGGCATTAAAAGATGGGATAAAGCTCCCGAACCCTTCCACCTGTACAGTATGTCCCTGTTGAATGAAGGTTTTCATGGAAGAAACCAACCCATACAGAGTTGCTCTAACCATTCCTTTGTTAACACCCGATACCATCGCGATTTCTTCGCAAAGATATCCAAATTCCACTGGAGTTGCCCTTTCAGGAACTACCAAATACTTTTCGGTTTTCGATTTATCGAAACCGAACGACTTTTTGACACGTCTAAATTTTAGTGCCATATTCTTTAAGTATAAAAAAGTGATTATAATAAGGATCGAAGAGATACTCTACCCCTTTTCTTCCCCCTTCTAGAAGAAAAGTTTCCCTCCCACTTCTTGCAACAGACTTACTTTTGTAAGAATGGGCATATTGTTATCGGCAGAACTACTAGCCGACCGGCTTAATTTAGATTTAAGCCAAAATAAATGCTACTAGTTGCATTTATTAAAATCGATGAAGTCAATCTTTCTTGACAATGCAAAGGTAGTATTCTTTTTCTGATATAACAAAATATTTTTGAAGATATTTCAATAAAAAAATGCCGTTCCATCTAAACGTAAACCTGCTACTAAACAAGGGCTAAGCCTACTTACTAAGTAAGGCGAAATCGACTTAATAAGTAGACTGCAACTTACTTATTAAGTAACCATACTGCCTACTCGATAAGTAGCTGTCGGTCTACTTATCAAGTAAATAAAATAGATTATACTCCTAGTATTATATTAGCATCAATATTCAGTTTCCGATTAATTTCCCTGGCAACTTTCAAAGTCGGTTCACATTTACCAGAGATATAATCACTGAGCCGGGAAGGACTTACTCCTATCAGTTTGGATAATGATTTTTGATTAAGTCCCATTTCATACATGCGAAGTTTTAGTACATCCACCAAAGTTGGTTCTCCTAAAGCATAATGCTCCTCTGAGTAATCAGCCACAAGATTAGACAAAAGCTCTAATTCTATGCTATTAGGATCATTCAGTGGAGTATTGTCATCCACTAGTGGAAGAAGTTCCTCTACCCTTTTCACTGCCCATTCATATTGAGCCTGATTTTCTATCTTTGTCATACACCTTAAATTTTAGAGCAATCAATTTGATCATATTCTTTATGAGTACCAATGAAACGGATATAAACGAACTGGATCGTAAACTTAATAACAACTACCAATCGATAGTTATTACCTTTGATATTGAAAACATAATGCTGATTGCCAACATTGTCTACACTATTGAATGTTTTCTTCACATCAGCATAGTTAGTCCACTTACTCTGTTTTACTATCGTTGTCCATTCTTGAAGAGCGACTCTTGAGTCGGGATACTTTTCTGCATATTCTTTTAATGCCTGTTCCGTAAATATCCTCATTACTATTTATTTTTATACAAAGGTAGGAATACAATTCTATATTTCAAAATTAAATTTCATATTTCAGAATCAAATAAACAATAGTTATTCTGATTGAACGTGAAAAAGGCTATCCATCACGAACAGCCTATCTTTACACAAAAGCGTCATGGTATGCAGCATATTTACCGTACCTTTAATATGACTAACGAAATATACTACATACCATATTCTACTTCCTTCCCATCATAATGGCTTGTCAATTCCGGCCGGATTCAAGCCAGGGCCACCACCTCCTGTATAACCTCGGCTTTCACCTGTTTTCCATGGAGAAATCCAAAAAGCATACAGATCACCATCAGTTACATAGAATTTTATTTTCACTACTTTATCAGCAAGAGAGGACAGGTCTTTTCCCGATTTCCACGTAACCATTTGTTTGGTCGAATTCAAATCCTTCAATGCTTCACAGTCATCTTTGGAAAATCCGGGGATTACTTTTCCTTTTTCATCCAATATCTCTACCTGCAAGTTTTTAACCTGTGCATTGACAAAAAAGTACTTACCGTCAAATTTAATATTTCCGGTAGTGAGGAAACCCTGCCCCGGAGTTTGCATGGAAACAAACCCGTCACGACGTAAGGTTGCCATACCTGTGGAAGTAAAACCATCCCACATGACATCGTTTTTCATTCTTCCGCTGGAATACAGATATAGGGAATCACCTACAATCAGCGGTACGCCGATAATCGATTGCATATTTCCCCAGTTCCATGCCCCGTCCGTTTCATTGACACCCATAATCGGTTCATAAGTAGGACGATAAAAATGGAAGCCATCGCGGCTGTATCCCATTCCAATCTCATTCCTCTTTTGAATACCTAATTTATCGCAAACATCATTCTCCGGCCCTTTCCACATAGCATAAAATCCCAACATGACACTCTCATAAGGCATAGCATCAAAGTTATAGATGGCAGGACGTACATCTGGAAATTCAGGATGCACCAACTCCTTATCCGACGGAGTAAACCATAAGACTATATTTTTATCTTTGATACCCGCCGCTAACGAATGCGCCACACTGACAGCCATTTCCGGATCTTCATTTTCCAAATATCCCCTGGAGCGTCCGTCCGCTTTAGCTCCTTGCCGGAGGCTCAGCGCCCATTTCCCGGTGAAAGGGTTATAGAAAGCCGTGGTACGGTCGCCTACCGGCCCGGATTGTGCTACCCCTTCCGACCAGTGGATACCATCTTTAGAGTATTTCAGGATCACTTTCCAACCACCCCGGTGCTTCTCCACATTGAATAGTTTAAAACGCTTTTCCGGATCCGGACACGTTTTATCCAGCCATACCGTAGCAGCATCCCTGTCACAAGTATCGACAATATTGGTACCCGGTTCCACATCCATATTGACCTTCTCCCACTGTTTACCGTCAAGCGATTCGGCATAACAGGTGTAAAAACTCTGACGGTGTTTATGCATAGATCCCGCACCGGCCAGATACCACATTTTGAATTTCCGGTCAGTCTCATCATACCAGATGCCATCGCTGAAAGGAGCTGCATAAGGGGCACGTTCAAACGTATATTCCCATTCCTTATCCGGTGCAAGTACCGGATTTCCTTCGTAAAACATTGCTTTGTGAGAGACACGCTGCATATCTGTTTCTGCAATGAGAAAATCATCGACAAACAACTGGCGTCCGAGATTAATCGGGATAACAGCCGGTTTGTTTTCAATATACGGCAAAGGCATTTCACGACAAACGCCATCATCCACCATACCCGGAGGCCAAAGCTCCGGAAGAACTATTCCATTATGCAAAGTTTTGCCATTGCCTTCTACCGGACAATTGTTTTGCGAAGAGACACAACCCGAAAGAAAAGCAGTGCATATCAAATAATAAGCTATTTTCATGTTATCTTTATTTTAATTACCAACCTGGATTATTCTTAATAATATACGGATTACCTTCTACTTCATCGATAGGCAGCGGAATCCACTCATTCTTGTTTTCCTGGAAACCCATATACTGAGCTCTGCTAAACTTCTTAAACAAAGGATCGGAAGCTTCCAACTCACGGAAACGTTCCACCACTTTTCCCCAACGAAGTAAATCAAAAAAGCGAAATCCTTCGTAAGTAAGCTCCAGAATACGTTCATTTTCGATCGTTTCCATATTTGCATCTGCAATATGAGGGACACCGGCCCTGTCACGTACACGATTGATCGCTTCCAACGGGGTTATATTAGCCGTAGCTTTACCTCCCATTACGACTGCTTCAGCATACATCAGCAAGACATCCGAATAACGAATCATTCTCCAGTTGACACCTTGTGCACGGCCATTGAAAAAATGAGCTCCAGCATCGTCTGTTGGAGGCAGTGTCCAGTCCATCCATTTTCTGCTACACATCTTATATCCGGCAGCCAGTTCATATTGTTCGCCGAATGTACCGTCTTTGGATCCCATCTCTGCCTCCCAGTTTTTATTTTCCAGGAAAGTCACTTTCATTCCGTCCGGATTAATAATTTCCGGAGCATTATCATTAAAAACAAACGACCCGAACATCCGTGGATCAGTCTTTCCATCAACGGTCTTTGAAGCAACAAATTTGTCATATAACCAATTATGCATCACTTGTGCAGAACTGTTCGAATTTCTGTTTTTATTCATGATACACATTTTACAACGGATATCATTAAACAGGCCGCTATCCACAAAACCGGGATTAAATCCGGTATTCAACACACCGACAAATTGTATTTCAAAAATAGACTCATCGTTATTTTCATGAGTTACGTCGAAGTTCCACGAATAATCGTCTACCAGTCGGTAATTGCCGCAATTTCCATTGATGATCTCAGCAAATGCAGCTGCCGCCTCATCATAATAAGTCGTTTGTGAAGTACCGTATTTAGGCTCTATACCCGAACGATACAGATAAGCTTTACCCAAAAGGGCACAAGCTGAAGCCCTGGTAACACGTCCTTTATTTTTCACATCCCAATAATCCTTGCCCGGAAGCAGGTCTTTTGCTTTAATCAGGTCGCCTATGATAAAATCCCAGGCCTCTTCCGGTGTTGCCTGCGGTTTATATTCATTAGGGGCTTTTGGTAATTCTTTGATTAAAGGTATGTTCCTGTAATTAATGAATAAGAAAAAGTGCGTGAATGCACGAAGGAAATAAGCTTCACCCAGATAAGCATCATGCTGTTCTTTATTACTAAATTCAAGATCAGTAAGACTTTCTATCATCTGGTTCGCCTGCGATGCAGCCGTATACATCAACTGAAACGGCTGTACCAAAGAATAATACGAGGGAGTAAATTCCTCGTTATAAGCACCGGGTACACCATAATCGGCTACTGAACATCCCTCATCACTACGGGTCAGCATCAACCCGAAGCCACAAGCACCCAGGTTACGCGGAGTAGATATGTAACCATAGATACCCAGAACTCCTTTGTTACAATTTTCCGGTGTAGTATAGAATGAGTTTACATCCAACTGATTCGGATTGACAGACAATTCGTCAAAAATGTCTTCACAAGAAGTCATCATCCCGGTAATTACGAAACCGATGACCCATATTAATATTTTATGCAAACTGTTTTTCATATTCATACGAGTTTTAGAAAGTTAAATTGATACCGATATTATATACTCTGGAGTTCATTGTTGCTTCATGCGGACTCTCCTGCGCCTGCCAGAATCCATCCACTCCTCTGTCGAACAGCGCGTTGGAACTAACTTCCGGATCATACAGCGGATACTTGGTGACAGTGAACAGATTTTGCACACCTGCATAAATCCGCACCAGATCGACATGGAACTTCTGCAACAACTTCCTGTCAAAAGAATAACCGATCTGTAAATTCTTGCATCTGAAATAAGAACCGTCTTCTACATAAAATGTACTTGGCAGCGAGTTGATACCCGAACTATTCTTGCTATTCAGCTTAGGAGCCTCTGCATTCGTATTCTGCGGAGTCCACGAGTTGTAAAAAGCATCTTTCAGAATAGCACTGTTGGCACCGCCGAAATACCAGTCGTACTTCATCAAAGCAAAGACATCATTGCCTTGCGTACCCTGGAAGAAAGCGGTCAGATCCCAGTTCTTATAACCGACATTGATGTTCAACCCATAAGTAAAATCCGGATGAGGATTGCCGATAGCTGTTTTATCGTTTTCATCGATCTTTCCATCCGGTTTTCCGGTCAATACACCATCTACGCTACCATTATTATCCTGAAAAATAAAGTTTCCGTCAGCATCAAAACCATCGATCACGTATCCCCAGAATGTACCGATAGGAAGCCCCGGCTTCGTAATGGTAGGACGGTCGTTGAATGAACCGCTCATCATCACTTCCGCCTTGATAGGTTGTACCCCTTCGCCCAGACTCTTCACATTATTTTTCAATGCCGAAATATTGGCTGTAACGCCCAGGCTCCAGTCTTTCCAGTCTTTACGATAACCTACCGTAAATTCAAAGCCTTTGTTCTCTACCGACGCAGAGTTGAAAACAGGTAAATCACCTCCATTTGTCATAATGGTCTGCCCTGATGAAGCCAAAGGCAGTAACGGAGCAAGCAGGTCATTGTTATCTTTCCAGAAGTATTCGGCCGTGAATGATAATTGATTATTCAGAAATGCCATTTCTAATGCGATGTTTTTAGATATAGATTTCTCCCACGTCAGGTTCTCCTGAGCAAATTTAGTAACGTAACCGTTCATCACACTTTCCTGTCCGGTTTGATTTTCACCGAACACTGATGGAATAGGGCCGTATGCCGTGGAAAGGAATGAATAAGGATCAATAAAGTTTGCCCCTAATTCTCCATAGCTGGCTCTAATTTTCATTCTGCTGATCCAATCGATATTAAAGAATTCTTCTTCATGTATATTCCAACCAATAGAGACAGAAGGGAAATACCCTACCCGGTTTCCTTTGGCAAATTTTGAAGACTTATCACTACGGATACTTGCAGAAACAAGATAGCGGTCTTTGTAGTCATAGTTTAACCGAGCGAAAAATGAAAGTAATGCCGAATTATATTCCTCGCTGGTTATATCTCCTTTTCCATTATAGATAGTAATACTGGGGCCTCCCAGATCCGTAGAACCCGAACCGATTCCCATTGTTCTGTAATATTCACGCATCCAACTGGTACCTATCATTGCGTCGAAAGTATGACCTTCAATAGTATTCTTATAAGTCAATATATTATCGATCGTATAGTTGAATCGCTGCCCCCGGCTTTCTGACAGGGAGTTGAGCGTTCGGCTGTAATCCGGATCCGGGTCACCATTGGCATCCCAGTTGGAGTCGAACGCAATGGAACGGGAATAATTATTTGTGGAAATATAATCACCACCCAGTACAAGCTTATAGTCCAACCCCTTAAACAAGTTCAATCCTATGTTTAAGCTACCTGTTACATTGACTGTCTTATTTCTTCTGACGGTATTGGAATAAGAAGCGAAAGGATTCGTCACCTTACTTTCGTTCACGTAAAACTCCCTGCCTGCCGAAACATATCGTCCTTCGGCATCTGTCATCGGCACGGTCGGAATCCCCATGACCATTCTTACTTGTGGTTCTTTATTCGTGAATGCGGCAGAAAGTGTTTCACTGACAGTCAGACGGCCTTTCTTGAAAGTTCCGTTCACACGTGCATTGTACTTCTTGAAACCGGAGAACTCCATAATACCTTGCTGATCGAAATAACCGATACTAGTATTGAAAGTCGAATATTCACCGCCACCGGAAATAGCCGCATTCAGATTATACATAGGTGAGTTTCTTAAATAAGCATCCTGCCAGTCCGTATTGATACCCGGATCAGTCGGATTTACATTTTCCGGGGCCTGGGTCTGATTACTGGAATTAGCGACAAGCTGCTTTGTATATTCACGATGTTCGTTTGCATCCAGAAAATCCAGGTATTTGGAAGGTGTTTGCATAGAGTAGTTTGCGGATATCTCCACTTTCGCCTTCCCCTTCTGACCATGTTTCGTTGTGATCAGAACTACGCCGTTCGCTGCCCGTGAACCATAAATGGCAGCAGCAGAACCATCCTTCAATATTTCCATCGACTCGATATCCGACGGATTCAACGAGTTAAGGCCATTGTTTGAGAATGCACCGTCGATGACATACAGAGGCTCCGTAGCACCAAATGTACCGGCTCCGCGCACAAGTATCTTTATATCAGCCCCTGCTTCTCCTCCTTTTTGCAAGACTTCCACACCAGGAGTACGTCCTTGCAAGGCGGATGCTACGGAGTGTCCCACTTGTTTGTTCAACTCCTGGGCAGGAACAGTAGCAACAGAGGCTGTTAAACTGGATTTCTTTTGTGTACCATAACCGACAACAACCACTTCTTCCAGCTGTTCCATATCTTCTTTCAGAGTGATATTGACATTTCTCCTCCCCTCGACATTAACGGAAAGAGTCTGGTAGCCAACAAAACTGACTGACAAGACTGCACCGGAAGACACTTCCAATGTAAATTTACCATCCAGATCTGTTATAGTTCCATTGATTGTTCCTTCTTCCAATACGGATGCTCCGATTACAGGTTCTCCTCTTTCATCGGTTATCGATCCGGTCACCTTATTTTTGTTTTCAGCAACCACCTGCCTCGAAATAAGGATATGTGATCCCTGTATCGTGAAAGTACAACCTGAGTTTTGCAACAACACTTTCATCAGATCGCCGACAGTTGTTTCCCCCGAAGTTGCAGGAGCCGGACGCGAAGTATCAAGTATTTTCGCATCATAATCTACCGACATCTTTGTTTGTTTCTCTATCTGCTCAAAAGCAGTACGGAGAGAATTATCCGTTCCGGTCAGATGAACCCTTTGATTCTGTGCTTCTACCAATGGTGCAAAAGCCAATAATAGGAATGTAATTAATATACATGAAAAGATTTTAGTCTTTTCTGATTGTATTAGAAAGGTAATTCGCATATCTTTGTGTGTTATTATTAATATGAATACTATTTTAATATTTCTTGAAATGTTTTTGATGGTATTCTATGATTTCAAAATACGGGGAGGAGATTTTGCCGGTCGTTCTCCCCGTCTTTCTTTTATATATGCTGTGGTTCCTCCTTTCTTTTAGTTTATACTGATTGTTTGCCCTGTTATCCGGTATCTGAAATCTTCTATCAGATGTTTTAAAATCAGAAGAGCATCTTCTATGCTTTCGTCCGGATTGAATTTCACATAATAGGTACGCCCCTTATATTTTTCCGCATTATAATTAATTGTCACGTTATATTTGCGTTCCAAAGCGGCAGTCACTTCTTCAAAGCTGGCATTTTTGAATATCAGGTAACCATCTTTCCAGGCCGAGACTTGTTCAGCATCAACCACATTGATTGTCGCCCGGTGTGTCAAATGGGAGTAGATGAATTGTTCATTGGGCTTTAAAACGGAAGCCGGAGTCATCGAAGGTTTCGTATCCACCTGTATACATCCTTCCTCCAACGTTGCAATAGTTTCTGTTGCACCGGGATAAGCATCTACGCTAAAAACAGTACCCAAAGCTTGAACATCCAGATGTTTCGTACTAACAATAAACAGCTGTTCCGGATTTTTCGCCACCTTGAAACAAGCTTCCCCACTAAGAAAAACGGTACGTGTGGCAGCTGTAAACTCCGAAGGATAAATAAGGACTGACCCGGCATTTACCCACACAACGGAGCCATCGGATAACGTTATCTCCTGCTTATCACCATAAGGAACATAAAATTCGGTTAGTTTCGGAGATACTATTTTAACATCCTGTTCAGAGAAATAACGGGTTGTAAACACAGTCAGTATCCAAACAGCGGCTACTGCTGCATATTTCAACCAGCGCCTGTTGCGTCTCTCCGGTAATATCACATTCCGTGACTTTGAAATCCTGTCCTGCATTTCCGACAGCCTGTTCCAGGTCTGCTCTGAAATATCAGACGGACTTGTCTCCCAGATTTCCTGCAGGGCATCCTCCTTTTCATCACGATCTTCTTCCGAACGAAACCAATAACGAAAACGCAATTGAACGTCCTTCGAAAACCGTTTTCCAAAAAATAACTTAATTATCTCCTTTATCTCTTTTTCGTGCATAATTATCGCTTTTTATAAATAAGAAAGCGAACTTCGGTTTTACACACAGTCTAAAATTGATTTTTTTACAGAAAACACAGAATTAGTGAAAAAAGAGCAGAATAGAAACCTTAAGCATTTTCCTTAAGTCTGCCAAAGCAACGGTTAAATGATTCTCGACAGTCCGTTTATTTATATTAAGCCGTTTTGCAATTTCCTCATTATTCAAACCTTCCATCCGGCTCATACGAAAAATCTGTCTCCGTTGGGGAGGCATCTGATCGACTCTGAGGTTAATCAATTCCTGTAAGTTGCTGGCAAATAACTGTTCTTCCGGATCATCGGATACCGATGGAGATAAAAATTGCGCCATCTCGTATTTTTCCTGTACCAAAGAATGATCAAAATAATTGTATAAGATGTTACGTGCCATCTGATAAAGGTAAGATTGAAACAAACGTATATCCGAAAGCTTGCTTCTGTTATTCCAAAGATTAAAAAAAAGATCCTGGGCTAAGTCCTGCGCGATCTCGTCATCGTGTACAAAGCCTGTAAAGAAATAGACAAGTTTAGGCTGATACCGCAGAAACAATAATTCGAATGCTTTCGAATCACCGTTACTCAGCGCCTTAACATACTCATCTTCCCTGGATGTAATCATAAAAGTAAACCTCCCCTTCATCGATAAGACCGATATCAATCATACTAAAATTACTTATGTGGATTTTATCAGAGGCAAATATAAAAATAATTGTTTCAGGAAAGTCCAATTGGCATAAAATAAAAAAGGCTATCCATCACGGACAGCCAATCTTCATTGTTAACCTTAAATCTAATACCATGAAAAACACAGTGCAAATATAGAGGTTTTATGTTATTCAGCATAATATATCATTTGTTTTTCTCACATCTTTAATATGATTTAACAAATATGTGCTATAAAACATCTTTTTGCAGCATAATTCGGCTACAATCCTCTATTTCATCCTTGCATCTGCACCCCACATGAGCTTCTCACGGAGCGTCTGATAAAAGGTATGATTATATCTTTTAATTACTTTTGTCGTATAATCTGCTTTCGATACCGTCAGTTGTATACCGGTAGGGAATATTTCCGAACGTCCGTCCAGTGAGATCAGGAAATATTTATTCCGGCTCTCGACCCCCAGCGTGATCTTATAAGTATCAGGAATAACCAGAGGGCGAACATTCAGGGAATGAGGGGCAACCGGACTCAATACGATATTGTTACTTTGCGGTATAATGATCGGGCCGTTCACACTCATGGAATAAGCTGTCGAACCGGTCGGCGTTGCGATCAGCAATCCGTCTGCCTGGTATGAAGCCAGGTACTCATCATTAAGCGACGTATGGATCGTGATCATGGAAGAGGTGTCGCGCTTCAATATGGCGATCTCATTCAACGCATAGTTATACCCCTTAAAAACACGGCCTTCCGTATTCAGACGCAATAAAGTACGTTCTTCTATTTTATAATAGTTCTTGAATAACTCATCCAACGTGTCCTCGATATCATTACCACCCACATCCGCCAGAAAACCGAGCCGTCCGGTATTAATACCCAGAATAGGAATATCCTGCCGATTCACCCGGGCTGCCGTACGCAGGAAAGTACCGTCACCTCCCACACTGAGAGCCACATCCAGATCGAAATCATCATCTGTCAGCAACCCGGCCACTACAGGCTCAAAATTCAGGACATCTGTCAGGAAGTAGTAGAATTGAGAGTCCACATACACCTCCGCCTCCTGCGAGCGAAGCTTTTCAAACAAACGTTTTATCTGACTCTGTTTCTCTACCTGATATTCACTGCCAAATACACCCACCTTCATAAAACTGTCAATTGATTAAATATTCATATAATGCAACAACTCATCCATCCGCTGCTGCAACAGATCATCTACCATCCCTTTTTCCATGAAATAATAAAGGACAGTATAGTTAAAGCGCTCGAAACTGCGGATCACCGGTGAGGCATCCTCCAGGTCTATCTTTATAATAAGATGTAAGCGTCCGGTATCCTTATCCGTGTATGAAAGCAGGTTCAGGACGTGCGCATTGTTCGACTCGACCAGCCGGGCTATATCCGTCAGCGAATAATCCTGCGGCATCACCTCCAGGACGAACACGCTGCCCGAAGTCTCGGCATTACACAATTCCGAAAGGATATCGATCAGCTTATCCCGCGTAATCGCCCCCTGGTATTCCCCTTCCGGAGTAACAACCGGAAGCAGGCTCAACTGATAGCGGGCAATCAATGCCAGCGCCTCGTGAATATGTGTATTTTCCATTACACTGGGAGCAAACAGAACCGGTTCGCCAATCGTTGCCGCAGGATCAGGCATAGCCAGAAGATCCTTTTCCGAGATCAGGCAACGATATATCCCTTCGCTCAATAACGGTAGATGTTTTAACTTAAAATCATCCATTAGCGCTAAAGCATATTCCCCTGTGTCAAAACTTTTTAACACAGGAAGTTCCTTCGTTATGAAATCTTTCACCAACATTATTCTGTTAATTCCCTTAATTCTGCTAAATTTGCCGATACTTTTGTGCAAATGTAATGAAAGAAAAAAGATATAACGATATACGATGACAAATTTAAGTGTAAACATTAACAAGGTAGCAACCATTCGTAACGCACGCGGTGGTAATATGCCTGACATTTTAAAAGTCGCCCAGGATTGCGAAAATTTCGGCGCACAAGGAATTACAGTTCATCCCCGTCCGGATGAAAGACATATCAAATACAGTGATGTGTATGGATTGAAACCTCTGATCAGGACAGAATTTAACATTGAAGGATATCCCTGTAACAATTTTATAGACCTGGTTCTGAAGGTTAAGCCGACACAGGTCACACTCGTACCGGATGCTCCCGATGCCATCACTTCGAATGCCGGATGGGATGTGAAAACACATTTCGACCAGTTGAGTGAATTGGTGGATACTTTCACTGCACAGGGAATCCGTACCTCTATTTTTGTAGGAACAGACCTTGCCAATATCGAACTGGCTGCGAAAACAGGAACAGACCGTATCGAACTTTACACAGAACCCTATGCAACCAATTATCCGGCTAACAAGGAAGAGGCTGTCGCACCGTTCGTTGCCGCCGCCCAACTGGCTAAGAACCTGGGCATGGGTGTCAATGCGGGTCACGACCTGAGTCTGGAAAACCTGGCCTGGTTCAGTCAGAATATCCCCTGGCTGGAAGAAGTATCCATCGGCCATGCCCTGATCTGCGATGCTTTATATCACGGATTACAGGAAACAATCTCCCTATACAAAGTGTGTTTACAACAGAAATAACGAATTAATATTAACGAATAAGTATACAAACCTATGAGTATTTTACTTTCCCTACAGGCAGTAGGGGCACAGACAGCAGAGCAGATGCCGGATCTGACGGCAGTAACAGTCCCCACTGAAGCAGAGATCAATGTGATAGACCTTGCATTCAAAGGAGGGTGGATCATGGTTGTACTATTGCTGTTATCACTAATGGCAGGTTATATCTTTATCCAGCGTTTACTGGTTATCCGTCGCGCCGGTAAAGAAGACCAGAATTTCATGAACCGTATCAAAGACTATATCCACGAAGGAAAAGTAGACTCGGCCCTCAACCTGTGCCGCAGCACCAACACTCCTTCCGCCCGTATGATCGAAAAGGGTATCACCCGCCTGGGCCGTCCGATGAACGACGTGCTTGTGGCTATCGAGAACGTAGGTAACCTGGAAATTGCAAAACTTGAAAAAGGATTCCCGCTGATCGCTACGACAGCCGCCGGAGCCCCGATGCTCGGTTTCCTCGGAACAGTAACCGGTATGGTACGTGCCTTCTTCGATATGGCTAATGCCGGAACAAACGTAGACGTATCCCTGCTTTCAGGCGGTATCTACGAAGCTCTTGTAACAACCGTAGGCGGTCTGGTTGTCGGTATCATCACTTTGTTTGCTTACAACTACCTCGTATCGCAGGTGGATAACGTGGTGAACAAAATGGAAGCCCGCACCATGGAATTTATGGACTTATTGAACGAACCGGCTAATTAACAAAGCGAATGGCACTAAAACGAAGAACAAAAGTAAACGAAGCCTTCAGCATGGCCTCTATGACCGACGTCATATTCCTGCTGTTGATCTTCTTTATGGTCACCTCTACGGTAGTCATTCCGAATGCCATCAAGGTAACATTGCCGCAAGCCAAGAAGCAGACGGCAGCCAAACCGCTTACGCGGGTTACCATCGATGCCAACCTGAATTACTACGTAGCCTTCGGTAACCAGCGGGAAACGCAGGTCACGTTCGACGAGATCACTCCGTTCCTGCAAGACAGTTATGCAAAAGAGCCCGAAATGTTCGTCGCCCTTTATGCTGACGAAACAGTTCCTTATAAAGAAATCGTAAAGATCCTGAACATAGCGAACGAAAACAAATTCAAGATGGTGCTCGCCACCCGTGCGCAGAAATAACAGATATGAAATTCAACAAAGATGACATATACAGTATAGCCGGTTCAGTCGCTTTCCACCTGGCGATCTTTCTGATCCTGTTGTTCACGGTACTACGGACGGAGATTCCGGAAGAAGACGGGGGCGTCCTTGTCAATTTCGGAAACGTCAATTCCGCAGCCGGTACCTTCGAACCCAAATATACGGGACAGGAATTGCCACAGGAAACGACCACGCCTCCCCCTCCACCTACTCCGCCGGTAGAGACACCGAAGGAGGAAGTCATTACGCAGGACATCGAAGAAAGTGTTGCCATGGCTGATGCCAAGAAGAAGGAAGAGCAAAAAAAGAAAGAAGAAGAGCGTAAACGGAAAGAGGAAGAAGAACGTCGCAAACGTGAAGAGGCTGAAAAGAAACGTCTGGAAGAAGAACGTCGCAAGAAGGAACAGGCCATCAGTAACCGCGTTGCCGGAGCATTCGGTATCGGTGGTGCAGAAGGTAATAGCCAGGGCGATGCAGAAACCGGAACAGGTAACCAGGGTAGTCCGTTCGGTAACTCCGACCACGGAGCAAACGAAGGCGTAGGCGGTTACGGTTCGTTCAACCTGAACGGTCGTTCCATCGGAGCCGGAGGCCTGCCCCGTCCCGCTTACACCATCCAGGAAGAAGGCAAGATCGTGATCAACATCACGGTAGACCCGAAAGGGAATGTGATATTTGCAGAAATAGGAAGAGGTACCAACATCGACAACGCCTCCATGCGTAAAAGCGCACTGGATGCCGCCAAACGTGCTAAGTTCAATAGCATCAGCGGGGCGAACAACCAGAGCGGTACGATCACCTATGTGTATAAACTAAAATAAAGGAAGTAATATGAAGAAAGCAATTGTATTTTTAGCCAACGGCTTCGAAGAAATGGAAGCCTTGGGTACAGTCGATATCCTGCGCCGCGGAGGTATTGAAGTGACAACTGTTTCCATCACAGCTAACCCTGTCGTAACGGGAGCACATAATGTTCCGGTTACTGCCGATACTACTCTGGAGAAGGTAAACCTGGCAGATGCCGATGCTTTGGTCCTCCCCGGTGGCATGCCCGGTGCAGCCAACCTGAACGATTCAGAAGCGGTAAAGGAAGCCTTGCTGCAACAATACCGCGACAGTAAAATCGTTGCCGCTATCTGTGCTGCTCCGATGGTCTTAGGCGGACTAGGCTTGCTGAAAGGTCGCAACGCGACCTGTTATCCTGGCTTCGAACCGAAACTGATCGGTGCCAACGTTACCGGCGAAGCAGTAGAAGTATCCGACAACGTAATAACCGGAAAAGGTCCGGGACTGGTCATAAACTTCGGTCTTGCCCTGGTAGCCGCCATCAAAAATGAAGCGGTGGCAGAAGAAGTGGCAGCTGGATTGCTTGTTTAATCATCTGAAATAATATTTAAGAGCCGTGATATAACCTGAAAATATCACGGCTTTTTTGTATGTTTGCAGCCGTTTTAGCAAAAGGTAAAAAGATGAACAGTAACATAAAAGGATTTGTATACGGCATTGCCACTTCCGCGACTTTCGGTTTGATCCCGTTATTCACCCTGCCGCTGATGGCAAAGGGGATGCAGTTTGATTCGATCCTTTTCTACCGTTTTCTGTTTGCCTCGATAGTACTGGTGTGTATTATGGCTAGTAAAAAGGAATCCCTGCGCATCGACAAAAAAGATATACCGGTGTTAGTCCTGTTGGGATTCTTTTATACGGCTTCGGCCATGTTTCTTTTCTGGGGATACAACTTTATGTCCGCTGGGATCGCCACTACGTTACATTTCACTTATCCGATATTCGTTACACTTATCATGTTATTGTTCTTCCGCGAAAAAACATCGTGGGTAACGTTGTTGGCTATTGGGTTGGCAATCTGCGGGGTTGCTCGTCTGTCGATCAATGAAGGAGAGATGAAGCTAAGTGTGTTGGGCGTATTTATCGTACTCCTGTCTGCTGTCGGATATGCGCTTTATATTACTACCGTCAACAAATCGAGAGTGCATACGATGACAGGCAGAAAACTGACATTCTATGTATTCATTGTCAGCACCATCCTGTTTTCCATTAAGGCAAGCACCAACGAAGGGATACAACCGATCCCCGACATGATGTCGCTAGTCAACCTGATACTTCTGGCTATTGTCCCGACAGTCATTTCAAATATCACCCTGGTACTGGCCGTCCATAATATCGGTGGTACACTGACTGCCGTATTGGGAGCTATGGAGCCCGTTACCGCTGTCTTCGTTGGTGTACTCGTCTTCGGCGAACCGTTCACATTCAATCTGGCCATCGGCATCCTCCTTATTATCATCGCTGTTACCATGATCATCCTCTCCAAAAGCATACAAAAAGCCCTACGGGGACTCCGCAGGGCTTTGTTTCATTTATAAGAATTATTCGATGGGATTTCTTTCAGAATTTTTTTAACTCATCTATCTCTTTATCTGAAATATTACCTCGTTCACTTTTATCATAGATATAAAGTAATGTTATTACTCCTTTTTCCAAACTGAGAATAGCAGTAGTATCAGTTATTATTCGGGCGCCTCCACTTTTTCCTTTATTTTTACTACTAATAGCTACGCGAACTTTATGAATACCATCTCCCAGATCAGTTCTCATCTCAATCATCCTCTCCGTCCCTTTCTTCCATAAGTTCTTTCAATAGTTCTTCGGCTGGTCTTGATTGACTTCTTCCGGCTTTTACCTCTTTCATTTCCAGGAATGCCTCTTTTAAGCCAGTCATAATGTACTCTTTACTATCTGGTTCCGGTTCTACTACAACTTCTTCTCTGAGATTCAATATATCTCCAAGCCGTTGTTTCACTTTATCAAATACCAATTTACTATCAATATTTACTATAGCCCGTATTAAACGAGCTTTATCTGCCTCCAGTTGCAAAGAAGACATACTTTGATACTCTGCCATTGGTTCCGATACTATATTTTTCGGTCCTTCTTTCGAAAGATCATATGGTTTGGTTTCTTTCATGATGATATTGTTTTTGTATACTGCCAAAGATAATGAAAAGATATGACATCCATCATATTCTACGAATTAATCACCAGGTTTTTGCCGACTTTGAATTTGAGGCTTATGCGGAGAGCAATTAGACAAGTCGCCGATATGGGGATTAACAGTGTTTCCGCTATAATCCTGTCGTTAACGAGATTAACAGAAGCGATAACAACAGGGTGAAGAGAAAGACATTGCGGGCGGTATGGCCCAGGGTCTTATTGAGTTCGCGTCCTTCAAAACGGTAAAGTTGCCGCCAGGTTGCATAAAAGAGGGCAAAAAAGGCGGCGAACAGGAACTGTATCCACCAAGGTGCGTCCAGCATCAAGGGCATAGCCAGCAAAAGCGCCACAACCCCGTTCAACAGGTAGAATATCCGGCCAAAACTGCGCCCGAAAAGGACGATGGTAGTCCGCTTATGCGATGCCTTGTCCTGCACATAATCACGATAATTGTTCACGACAAGGATATTTGTAGAAAGCAATCCGACCGATACCGACAGCAGAAATGATAACAGGGAAAAGGACAGTGCCTGTACATAATAGGTGAAGCATACCGGGATGATCCCGTAAAACAGCACCACGCAGACATCGCCCAGACCGTTATAGGCCAGCGGAAAAGGTCCGGCGGAGTATGCCAGCACACAAAGGGCGATGGCGATACCGACAGGTATCAACTCCCACCCGGCATAAAACAGCAGCATACATCCGCAGAAACACGACAGGCCCAAGGTGAGAAAAGTGGCTTTCAGCATGGCTTTCGGAGTGATCCATCCCTGAGCGACGGCACGCTCGGGCCCTAAGCGGTCTTCCCGGTCGGCTCCCTTTTTAAAATCAAAATAATCGTTGGCAAAGTTACTGGCTATCTGTGCCAGCAAAGCTACTCCAAAACACAAAAGGGCCGGTATCAACCGGAATACTCCCTCGCACCAGGCTAAAACACATGCCAGCAGCACAGGACTTAACGATGCCGGCAGCGTTTTCGGGCGCGCGGCCTCCACCCATGATTTAAAAAGGCTCTTCTCTCTTTCCATCTTTCCTCGTTCACTTTTAACGGACAAAAGTATAAACAAAAACCACAATGATTTGTTTTTTTAATAGGAATTCGTATATCTTTGCAGCATGAAAAATTTTCTGTTCATATTGACTCTGCTTTTCGGCATGTTGCTTTTTTCTCCCCAGGAGGAGGTTGAAAGCGACAACATCGCTGTGGCTCAAAAAGAGGCAGTCATGAAGGAAAAAGGTTCTGCGGATGTACAATATTACCTGAACGTATTAAGTACCGACCTGAAAGAAAGCAAAGGTCTGACTGCACGCAGAACGGTTCAATCGACTAATAATACATTTCATTTGCGCACGCTGAAAATAGCGGAAAAAGTACTTCAGGATATCCGCCTGAAGGAGATGAATGCACAACGGAAAGTGCTGGAAAATGTATCAGAATGTCAAACCATAAATCTGTCTACCCTTCTTTGCCGCATGGGGGAACATGTGTTTGCTCTGCGGAAACTCATTATTTAGTAATTGATAATTACTTTTGGCTTGATCCAAAAGTAATCAAAAGATCAAGGCTACACCGGCTTCGCTGAGGCCTTGTCAAGAACGCCATGCGTTCTCTTCGGATTGCCGACACTGCCTGTCACATTGATAAGTAAGGCTTCGAAACAATCCGGTCATTAATTATTAATTACTAAAAATGAAATATTATGTCTACTAAAAAATCAAATAAAACACGTATTTATGTTTCTGTTATTATAACTGTTGTTGGTTGCGTACTAGCTTGTAGTTCTATCATTCCTAACGATTACCTGAAGTTATTGGTGGTAATGGGTGCTCTGGGATATGGATTATATGGCATCATGAAAGGTTTGAGCAATACCGGCTCTGCTGAAGAAACTGCTATCGAAGAAAAAGAATAAGCATGTTTGAACAAAAGTAACCATTAAAAAGTTTAATAAAATGAAGATAAATAAAGATTTGGTAGATGCCGTCATGATGGTGTCGTTTATCATTTTGGTGTTGATCGGTACAACCGATTTTGAAAACGCTATCACAAAAGATGTAACAATGGGAGCATTAGGGCTGGTAACAGTCGCCATGGTCATACTCCGTGGCATACAACTGAGACAGGCAGCCAAAGAGCCTAAGGAAGAATACGAATATTAAATCACTAATACGAATATTCCTAACAACCCTAACTGAAATGTCTAGTTGCTTCCTGCTGTTATTCCGGAGCGATCCGGGGTTATCCGAGGTGCGTTTTTCTGCCTAAAAAATAACTTGCTGTTTACTTGGTTACGGTGGCAACATCCACCGGACAACAGGAAGCCGGACATTGTAATAAAAAGATTAGTAAATTTGCGACCATGATAACAAGCGTAACATTATTAGTTCTTTCGCTGTTTGCTCTCTACATCGGAGCAGGCTGGCTGGTAAAGGGTAGTACGGAGATAGCCCTGAAAGCAAAGATATCAAACCTGGTGATCGGTCTTACGATCGTTGCATTCGGTACCAGTGCCCCGGAATTGGTGGTCAGCCTGAATGCGTCCTTATCCGGGCAGGGCGATATAGCCGTGGGGAACATTATCGGTTCCAATATTTTCAATATCGCCGCCATTCTCGGTATATCCGCCGCCATCCAACCGCTACAGGCCAAACGCCAGCTTACCCGCCTGGATATTCCCATACTGATCGTCGCCACCGCCGTCTTCACGCTCCTGTTCTGGAACGGGGTACTCGGAAGGCTGGAAGGTTGTTTCTTTTTAGCGGGCATCATTATTTATACGGTTTTCAGCCTGTACTATTCACGCAAACATGAAAAGAAAGTGGAAGAACAGATCGGGGAGTTGGAGAAACAACCTGAACCCTGGTATAAAGATGTCCTGTATATCGTGGGCGGCCTGGTGATCCTGATCTTCGCCTCCAACCTGCTGGTCAACAATGCCGTATCCATCGCCCAGGAACTGGGTGTCAGCGAAGCGGTCATCGGACTGACTATCGTTGCCGCCGGAACAAGCATGCCAGAACTGGCCACCTCGGTCGTGTCGGCCCTCAAAAAGAATCCGGATATTGCGATCGGGAATATTGTCGGTTCCAACCTGTTCAATATTCTGGCTATAGCAGGAACCAGTTCTGTAGTAAGTCCGATCGCTGCCAAAAACGTCAATTACGTCGACCTGCTGGTTATGCTGGGATTAACCCTGCTCCTGCTTCCACTGGTGAAAAGCGGACAAAAGATTTCACGTGCCGAAGGGTGGGCGCTTATACTTGTGTATTTATGCTACCTGGCATGGCTGCTCAGAGATCTGATCTGATCGTGTAAAAGCAGGGCTTTTTTGAAGGTCTTGCTTTTTTTATACCTTTGTGGCTTCCATACATATTTTAAACGATCAGAATGAGAAAGTTTTTTACCCTAGCAGTCCTATTACTTGCCGTTTTCTGTGGGAAAGCGCAAAACGTTCAGTTACATTATGATTTCGGAGGCGCCTTGTACGATAAGGACCTGGACGGGCGTCCGGCACTGACCTCCACTGTGGAAATGTTCAAACCGGATAAATGGGGAAGCACCTATTTTTTCGTGGATATGGACTACAAGAGCAGCGGGGTCGCTTCGGCTTACTGGGAGATTGCCCGCGAACTGAGTTTCTGGCAACCGCCTTTTTCCATCCACGTAGAGTATAACGGCGGACTGATGAAGGGAGCCTCCTACAACAATGCTTACCTGGGCGGTGCCACCTATACCTATAACAGCAAAGATTTCAGCAGGGGAATCACTTTCACCGCCATGTACAAATATATCCAGAAGCATAAAACACCCAATAATTTCCAGCTGACAACCACCTGGTATCTTCATTTTGCCAAGAACGGCTTGTGTACTTTCAGTGGCTTTGCCGACTGGTGGCGGGAAAAGAACGACCACGGGAACTTTATTTTCCTCTCCGAACCGCAGATATGGGTAAACCTGAACAAGATAAAAGGCGTAGACGAGAAATTCAAACTGAGTGTGGGCAGTGAAGTGGAGTTAAGCCATAACTTCGGAGGACGGAACGGCTTCTATACTATTCCGACACTTGCTGTAAAATGGACATTCGATTAAATAAACCGGCATGATACAAAAACTTTTGGGGTTTGACAAACAAACCATGAGAATCCGTACGGAAGTTATCGCAGGTATAACCACATTCCTGACAATGAGTTATATCCTGGCTGTAAACCCTTCCATCCTGGGAACTACCGGTATGGACAAAGGAGCGGTTTTTACGGCCACGGCTCTGGCTTCCGCAATTGCCACCCTGCTCCTCGCCTTTATGGCCAAACTGCCGTTCGCACAGGCACCTAGCATGGCGCTGAACGCATTTTTTGCTTTCACGCTGGTACAGGGCATGGGATATTCCTGGCAGACGGCGATGACGGCGATGTTTGTCGAAGGGGTGATATTCATCCTTATTACTTTTCTGAATATCCGGGAGATCATACTTAACAGCATTCCCATGAACCTGCGGTATGCCATATCGGCTGGGATCGGCATGTTCATTGCATTCATAGGGTTGAAGAATGCAGGGATCATTGAATCAAACCCTGCCACCTATGTGATGTTCGGGGCCTTTACGCCGTCTTCGGTCCTGGCGATGGTCGGGATATTGTTAAGCGGCATACTGATTGTCAAAAAGGTGAAAGGCGCATTGTTCTACAGTATCCTGATCTGTACCCTGATCGGCATCCCGCTGGGGGTGACGGAAATACCGGAAGGATTTCTTCCTGTCTCCATGCCCCACTCGATGGAACCGACATTCTGTAAGTTCGATTTTTCCGAGTTCTTTACACTGGATATGGCAGTAGTGATCTTTACCTTATTGTTTATGAATATATTCGATACGGTAGGGACATTGGTCGGCCTGGCTTCGAAGACCGGGATCATGGGAGAAGACGGGCATATCCCGCATGTGAAAGAGGCGATGATGTCCGACGCGATAGGTACTACGATCGGGGCGATGATGGGAAGTTCCACCATAACGACGTATGTGGAGAGTGCCTCGGGTATTGCGGAAGGAGGACGTTCGGGTTTCACTTCACTGATAACCGGACTGCTGTTTATCCTGGCTTTGTTTTTTGCGCCGTTGTTCCTGCTGATTCCCAGTGCAGCCACAAGCGGGGCGCTGGTGCTTGTCGGCGTGTTTATGATGGATTCGATCTCCAAAATCGACATGGAGGATATGTCGGAAGCACTACCGGCTTTTATCACCATCATTATGATGATCCTCACCTACTCCATTGCCGACGGGATGGTGTTGGGACTGCTCTGCTATGTATTGGTAAAGCTGTTCTGCGGCAAGCACAAGGATATCAGCATCACCATGTATATACTGGCAGCCTTGTTTATACTGAAGTTCATCTTTGCGTAAAAGCGATATTCAGAGATATAAAAAGGAGGTGTAGCAAAAGCCTGTTTTGCTACACCTCCTTTACATTATATATTCTATGTATATATTACCAGATAACTACCCGTTCGGCAGGCAACATGTACATCGGGTCGCCTTCTTTAATATCGAATGCCGAATAGAAGGTGTCGATATTACGCAAAGCGGCATTTACACGCCATTTACCCAATGAGTGCGGGTCGATCTTTGTCAGCAACAGGATTTCTTCAGGACGGATATTTTGTCCCCACAAGGTTGCATATCCTAGGTAGAAACGTTGTTCGTTTGTGAATCCGTCGATCGGAGCCGGAGTTTTACCTTTCAGGGAATTCAGGTAAGCCAGGTGAGAAACCAGCAAACCGCCCTGGTCAGCGATGTTTTCTCCCAATGTATAACGTCCGTTCGCATGAACACTGTCTGCAACGATAATATTGTCGTACTGCTGAACCAGACGGTCGGCACGTTCCGTAAAGAGGGCTGCGTCTTCGGGAGTCCACCAGTCGGCCAGGTTACCGTTTTTATCGTAATTACGTCCCTGGTCGTCGAATCCGTGTGTCATTTCATGACCGATCACCACACCGATAGCACCATAGTTAACGGCATCGTCAGCTTCCGGGTTAAAGAAAGGAGGCTGAAGGATAGCTGCCGGGAAGCAGATTTCGTTTGTTGTCGGGTTGTAGTAGGCATTTACAGTCTGCGGTGTCATTCCCCAGCGGGCTTTGTCGACCGGTTTACCTGCTTGTTCCAGCTGGTACTCCATATCGAAGATATTCGAACGGCACACATTTGCCCAGTAAGAATCATCCTTGATCTCCAAAGCGCTGTAGTCACGCCATTTATCTGGGTAACCGATCTTTACGATAAAAGCAGACAGTTTTTCCTGCGCTTTCGCTTTTGTCTCATCGCTCATCCATTCCAGACCTGCGATACGTTCCGACAATGCTTTCTGCAGGTTTCCTACCAGCTCAAGCATCTTTTCCTTGGAAGAAGCCGGAAAGTATTTAGCCACATACATTTGGCCGACAGCTTCGCCCAAGGCACTGTTCACTGTAGACAGCGAACGTTTCCAACGCGGTTTCTGTTCCAGCTTTCCAGACATCACTTTTCCGTAGAAGTCAAATTCGGCTGCCACAAAATCATCACTCAGGTAAGGAGCAGCCGCATTCAAGAGGTTAAAAGCCAAGTAGTATTTCTGTTCGTCGATAGAAACATTTTTCATGAATTCGCCCAACGCTTCATAGAACGGAAGTTGTTTGGCATCAAGATATTCAATTTCCATCAAGCCCATGCTTTCAAAATAAACGTCCCAGTCGAGCGGGTTGTTGTTTGCCTTGAACTCCTGCAACTTGATCTTATTATAGTTCTTCTGGCTGTCGCGCAGGTCTTCACGACTGAAAGAACTTTTGGCGATGCCTGTTTCTATTTTCATTACGGCATTGACAGCAGCTTCGGCCTGCTCAGGAGAAGCACCGGTCAATGTGAACAACTGGCTGATGAATTGTTTATACGCATCGCGCATTTTTACGGAGGCATCGTCTTCCACCAGATAATAATCGCGATCACCCATACCGAGACCTGCCTGATACAGCTGTACGATATTCATAGAACTGTTCTTCTCATCGGCATCGACGAACAAAGCGAAGAAAGGAGCCATTCCTTCTTTATGCAAGGTTGCCACCATTTTGGCAACATCCGCTTTCGTTCCCAGACGGTTAATTGCATCCAATTGTTCCTTGACGGGAGCCAACCCTTCCGTATTCAGTTTTACACTATCCAATCCCATTTCATAGAGCATGCTGATCTTCTGGGCAACGCTTCCGGCTTCCTGGGGTTTGGAATCCAGCTCTGTGACAAGCGTACGCAATTGTTCCTGATTATTCTCAATCAACTGATCGAATGTGCCGAAGCGGGAATATTCCGGTTTCAGAGGATTGTTCTTTATCCAGCCTCCGCAAGCGTACTGATAGAAATCTGTACCAGGAGCCACTGTAGTGTCCAGATTTGCCAGGTTGATGGCATCATTTTTTGCAGTTTCCTTCACAGGTGACTGACTGCATCCCGACATTGTTATCATACCGACAGCAACCAACGGAATCATCATTAACTTTTTCATTTTTGTTCAACGTTTACTTGAATTATGCCGCAAAGGTACATAATTTCAGTAAAACAGAGCCGATTTTTATCCAATATGACTGATTATTATACCTGTGATCTACTATCTTTTATTTACTTTTACCATCTGAAACTATTTATAAACTTAATTTTTATCATGAATCACTTTATGAAGACCGTATCACTCCTGATGGTCATGTTGATTTGCGTACTGAGCGGATGTAAAAATCAGTCCGGCAGCAACGGCACTTTTGAAATCGGTGACAAAACATTTCTGCTAAACGGCAAGCCTTTCATTATAAAGGCCGCCGAAATCCATTACACCCGAATCCCCGTAGAATATTGGGAACATCGTATCCAGATGTGCAAAGCGTTGGGCATGAATACGATTTGCATCTATGCGTTTTGGAATATCCATGAACAGAAACCGGGCGAGTTCGATTTCAGCGGACAAAACGACATTGCTGCATTCTGCCGTCTGGCTCAGAAAAACGGTATGTATATCATGCTCCGTCCCGGCCCGTACGTTTGTTCCGAATGGGAAATGGGAGGCCTGCCTTGGTGGTTATTGAAAAAAGAAGATATACAGCTGCGTACAAACGACCCGTATTTCATAGAACGTACACGTATCTATATGAATGAGATCGGCAAACAACTGGCCGACAGGCAGATTACACGAGGTGGTAATATTATTATGGTACAGGTTGAAAACGAATATGGTTCTTATGCGACCGATAAGTCGTATATTGCCAAAAACCGGGATATCCTGCGCGATGCCGGGTTTACCGACGTTCCCCTGTTCCAGTGTGACTGGAGTTCCAACTTCCTGAACAATGCACTCGACGATCTGGTATGGACCGTTAATTTCGGTACCGGAGCCAATATCGACGAACAATTCAAAAAGCTGAAAGAAGTACGTCCGAACACCCCGCTAATGTGTAGCGAGTTCTGGAGCGGCTGGTTCGACCATTGGGGACGGAAACATGAAACACGTGATGCGGAAACAATGATTGCCGGACTCAGGGACATGCTGGACCGCAATATTTCTTTCTCCCTCTATATGACCCACGGAGGTACGACCTTCGGACATTGGGGAGGCGCAAACAGTCCGGCCTATTCAGCCATGTGCAGTTCATACGATTACGATGCCCCGATCAGCGAAGCAGGTTGGGCAACACCCAAATATCACAAACTACGCGAATTCATGACAAACTATATGGCTCCGGGTGAAGTACAACCCGAAATTCCCGACGCATTCCCGGTGATCGAGATACCCGAGTTTGAACTGAAAGAGACGGCTCTGTTATTCGAGAACCTGCCGGAACCTAAAACCAGCCACGACATCAAACCGATGGAGCAGTTCGACCAAGGCTGGGGCAGCATCTTGTATCGTACCACCTTACCGGCAGTCAAAGCAGGTACCACCTTATTAATAGACGAAGTACATGATTGGGCACAAGTTTTCATCGACGGTAAACTGATTGGCCGCCTGGACCGCCGCCGCGGAGAATTCACGATTAAATTACCGGCTACAGCTGCCGGCGCCCGACTGGATATCCTGATCGAAGCAATGGGACGTGTCAATTTCGACAAGGCGATACACGACCGGAAAGGTATCACGAACAAAGTGGCGCTGATCACCGAATCCTCATCCGACGAACTGAAGGACTGGCAGGTATATAATCTCCCTGTAGACTATTCATTTGTAAAAGATAAGAAATATACACCGGGTAAAAAGGTTGAAGCGCCTGCTTACTACCGTGCTACTTTCAATCTCGAAACTCCCGGCGATGTATTCCTGGATATGCAGACCTGGGGAAAAGGTATGGTATGGGTAAACGGAAAAGCCATGGGACGTTTCTGGGAAATCGGCCCTCAGCAAACATTATTTATGCCGGGTTGCTGGCTTAAAAAGGGAGAAAACGAAATTATCGTTCTCGACCTGAAAGGACCGGAAAAAGCATCTGTCAAAGGCCTGAAAACACCGATACTCGACATGTTGCGTCCGGAAGCACCGCTTACCAACCGCAAAGAAGGGCAAAACCTGAACCTGAAAAACGAAAAGCCTGTGGGACAAGGTTCTTTAAAGGCAGGAAACGGTTGGCAGGAGGTAAAATTCGATGCTCCTGTACAGGCCAGTCATTTCTGTCTGGAAGCTCTCAACGCCCAAGATGGAAAAGACAACGCTGCCATCGCCGAGTTTTATCTGCTGGATGAGAACGGCAAACCGCTCAGCCGCCAGCATTGGAAGATCGCTTATGCAGACAGCGAAGAAACTTACGGAGGTAATTTTACCGCCGATAAAATATTCGACTTGCAGGAATCCACTTACTGGAGTACGGCCAGAGGAGCCAAATACCCGCATCAGGTAGTCATTGATTTGCGCGAGACGGTAACAGTCTCCGGCTTCCGTTACCTGCCGCGTGCCGAAGAGGGCTATCCCGGAATGATCAAAGACTATAAAGCATATGCAAAAATGACTCCGTTCAGTTATTGAACGGGGTCATTCCCCTTTATTTATCCAAATACTCTTTTTTGAACATCGAAAAGCAAAGTATAAAGACAGAGATCAGGAGCGGACCGAATATAATTCCCATAAAACCAAACAGGGACAAACCGATTATTACTCCGAAAATCGTGATCAGCGGATGGGTATCCGCCATTTTTTTCTGTAAGATAAAACGAATCAGGTTATCCACGTTAGTGATAACGATCAGTGCATAGGCTGTCAAAGCCAGCGCATTTACCCAATCGCCGGTCAAAGCCATGTAAACGGCAAGAGGCAGCCACACCAAAGCAGTTCCCACAACTGGAATAATAGTCGCAAAACAGGTCAGAAAACCGAATAAAAACGGGCTAGGCGCATTAAACACCCAATATCCGATCATCGCGATAACACCCTGGATGATTGCCAGCAGAGGGATACCGATCGCATTGGAGGTAACGATCATATTGATCTCTTTCAGTACTTCGCGTTTATTTTCTTTGCTGAAGGGCAGGATTTCATAAATATATGTTTCCATCTTACTCCCTCCGATCAGCATAAAATAAAGGATAAGAACCAGAACTGCCACATTCACTGCAAAACCGCTGATACCTCCCATCAGGGCCTGTCCGATCTTAGGCAGGACAGAGACAATAGATGAGATATTATCTTTTTCCAATACGTCAAAGCCGGTCTTCTCCCTGACCAGGTCAGCGATATGCTCAAAAGAACTGATCAGTTCGGATGGGTTCAGGTTTATATTCTGAAGTTTATTAACGAACAACCAGACAGCCAGAGACAATGGTATCAGAAAACACAAGATGGTTTCAAGTAATAGCAATATGGCAACCAGGCTACGGTTCCAATGTCTCTTCTCTGTCAGGTACTGCAGTTGCTTTCGCAATAATATATAAATGGTACATGCACCGAGTATTCCTCCCAGAAACGGAGTAAATTCGATAAAAAGTATGATTCCCATTACCAGAATGATAGTGATCAGGGAATATTTCCAGTACGACTCTTTCAAGCTCATATTTGTTTATAATATAACATTCAACATCCTGTTTACAGTCATGACCTCCGGTCATTTGTATATAAAACAAATTATCTGCCACAGTTGTTAAGATTATCATATCAAAATATCAAAATGATAATTTAAGTACTTAATTACCCGGATATAACGCCCCAGGATCTTACAAGGAGATTTTTATGCAATTCTCCGGACATTCGATTTTACCATATTGACCCAAGAAAAGAAGAAAAAAGGTCAATTTTAAATAATACACCTATATATTGTAACTATTTATTCCCAGATCTCCGATTTTACAAGACTTATTAAAAACCATTTCATCCAACCACCAGAGGCCTTCTGTAGAAAAAACATGCCTAAAAACATAAGATTTGGAACTAAAAGATGAGCAACCCTATCAAGGAGAAAGCATATTTAACATATTTTTTTACTGCAATAAACTTAAATCTCATTTAAAACGAATTTTTTTTCGTTTTAAATGAGATGAATTTTTGTTTAAACCAAATTGAATTTGGTAAGAAATTCGAGAACAAAAAAGGAAATTGTTAAATAATGTATTAAACACATCTCTAAAACACCTATCCAGAGCAATATATACGTAAGCTGTTTTGAGTATTTCAAATCCATTTAATACAAAAACACAGGATTAAGCATCTATTTGCCAAAAGTTTTTTTGAGTGATAGAGTCAGGAAAGGGGAGGGTTCAAAATTTTGACACCTCCCCTTTCTTACATCCACTTTTATTACAGTTTCACGTCTGTTTCATCCAATTTGAAACGGACTTCCACAATGGAATGTTTCGCTGTTCCCGGACTCATCTTAATATAAGTAATCGCTATAATAGTCCCGTCCGGTAATATTTCTAACCCAGGATAACCACAGTCCGAACCGGCATAACTATGCAGCAGTTTGATCTTATATTGGCCGGAAGTTCCTTCGCGCAAGTCTTTTCAAAATACATATATTACTACACATTTTCAAATTAGAGATAACTGTATATATATCTTTATTCCCATTTTTTCAGTAATGATAAATATCAATTTATTCCATTCGATAAAGAAAATAACGTATCTTCGTTGTTATATAAAGAAAAACAAAAAAATATCCATATGAAAAGAATCAACAACTCAGTCTTACGCAGTGCGTTTGCCATGATTTTAGGATTTGTACTGGTCTTATGGCCGGAAGCAGCTGTCACCTATCTGGTTATTACTATCGGTATCTGCTTTATTATACCTGGTATATTTTCTCTACTGAATTATTTCACCCGGGAAAAGGTAGAAGGGGAACCCTCCCCCATGTTTCCGATAGACGGAGCCGGAAGCATTTTGTTTGGGGCATGGCTTGTTATCATGCCGGAATTTTTTGTTAATATATTAATGTATATCCTGGGAGCCTTATTAGTAATTGCCGGAGTCCAGCAAATCGCGATGCTTGTTTCAGCCCGCAAATGGAGTATGGTGCCGTTCGGCTTCTATGTAATGCCGGCCCTGATCTTACTGACAGGCATCATGATCATTGCCTATCCGTTCGGGGCCGCCGCTAATACATTTGTGATCTTTGGCGTTGCCAGCATTTTCTATGGTATAATAGAATTAATCAACTGGTATAAATTCCGCCAAAGATGAAAAGAATCAGGATTTGCGGTATTCCATCGGGGAAATACCCATATGCTTCTTAAAGAATTTTCCAAATGTAGACTGATCGGAAAAATGCAGCATATCGGCTACCTGTTGCACGGTCGCCTGCGGGGCTTTCAGTAGGATCTTTGCTTCGACGATCAATGCATCGTCAATCCACTTATTAGCAGATTTTCCGGTCAGTTCCTTTAATATCAAGGACAAATATTGCGGAGTTATAAACAGTTTTTCCGCATAGAATGTAACTACATGCTGCTCTTTGCAATGTTCGAACAACAATTGAAGGAACTGCTCAAACAGTTCCTCCTTTCGGGAAAGGGCAGGCATCAGCAAACCATCCTTCTTGCCCATGAAAATGTTGGCTATTTCCAGCAGAAACCCGACAAACGCATTCTGCATTACCTCTTTCTGAAAAAAATGCGTCCGGTTCTTTATTTTACTTCTCAACAATTCTATGTAATTATCTACCAGCTCTGTCTCCTGGGCTTCAAAAGTCGTACATGGATTCTTCCTTAGCTGCATATAATTAGCCATCGAAGGACTGCGCTTGGCCGTGTTGCATTCATCCAGAAACTCACGTGAAATAACCAGTAACTTTCCTTTAAATCCTTTGCTGACCTTGTTAAGCTGTATCGTATGCGTCGGCATAATAATAGTAAAACTATTCGCTCCAATAGTATAAGGAACATAGTCGAGGGCTATTTCCGAAGAGCCTTCCAACACCAATACCATCAACAATGCATCCAACCGCATCGGCATCGTATGATCTTGTACATCCTGATCGTCCAATTCACTGTGTCCGTCAATATCTGCGATCAAAAAAATATCCTGGAAGCTGTCGCGGATGATGATACCTTTATTCAATTCCGCAAACTTTATTAAAGGAAGATTCTCCATAATTTTATATTTTACTCACCATTATAGTCACCACAAAGATAAGTATTGTTTATAATTCCACAAGAGATATGTTTCATTTTTTACCAATATAGACATCTTCTCCACCTAAAAGACTTTGCTTTTTAAAAGCATCTTTCGTTTCAGACCAATCCTGTAACAGAATAAACCTTTTGAGTTTTCTAAAATAGACAGACCTTTGTCACCGAGCATAGTACAGATGATTCAAAAAAATATATATGACAAAGGAACAAGTAATGACGACGGCATTGGATATGTTCTCACAATACGGAATAAAAAGTGTGAGCATGGACGATATTGCCCGGAATACAGGTATTTCAAAGCGAACGATTTATGAATTCTTCGAAGATAAGGAGACTTTATTGCAGGAAGCGATAAAGTACCACAACAACACTATGCGGAAAATACTTAGTGAACTGGAAAAAGGACCGTTTACGGCTCTTGACGTTTTCGTCCTTTTTTACGAAGAATTCATGAAACATCCCCGCTGGTATATCAAAAGATATTACGATGATCTGAAACGCTATCCCAAAGCAGTGGAACAGGCAGAAAAAGACAAAGCCGATTTTACAACAAGATGCATCAAGCTCCTGAACCGCGGCGGAAAAGAGGGTGTTTTCCAGAAAGACCTGAATATCGAGATATTGGCTTTGCTGGCAAAAGAACAACTGAAAATGATCCAACCGTCAAAAGCGTTTGTAAACCATTCGGTGACAGAAGTATTCCAGACGGTACTGTTTACTTTTCTCCGGGGTATCTGCACAGAGAAAGGTATGGTGATTTTAGAGCGTTACGCCTTGAAACATTCGTACGATATGTTGTCAAGAAAGGAATAATACAGAATTATATTCAAATCAAATCTATTTAAATGGAACGAGTATTTATTAGCAAAAAGAGGATGTGGATGGTTGTGATGTTGCTACCTTCTCTATTCTTTTCCACCGTCAAAGCACAGGAAGTCCTGACGCTCGACCTGGAAAAAGCACTGGAGATTGCGCTGAGTGAAAACCCGACCGTGAAAGTCGCAGACAAGGAAATCGAAAAGAAAAAGTATGCACAGAAAGGTTCCTATGCTGCTCTGTTCCCTCAGGTCAGTTTTACAGCTGACTACACCAGGACATTGAAAAAACAGGTAATGTATATGGACGGTTTCGATATGGGCAGTGGTGAAGGTTCAGGAGAAACAGGAGGAGCCGGAGGATCAGCCGGTATGGAAAGTATCGATATGAGCAAAGGTATCGAAGTGGGCCGTGATAACAACTGGACTACCGGCTTCAACGCATCCATGCCGCTTGTGAACGCAACATTATGGAAAAGCCTCAGCATCTCAGCATTAGATGTGGAATTATCTATCGAACAGGCACGATCTTCCAAAATATCTATGGTAAATCAGGTTAAGAAGAGCTTCTATGCCGTGTTACTGGCAAACGATTCTTACCGGGTTTTCAAGGAAAGCTACGATAATGCCATGGAAAACTACTTGGATATTAAGAAGAAGTATGAACAGGGAACAGTGGCCGAATATGACCTGATCCGTGCAGACGTTACAGTCAAGAACAGCGAACCGAATATGCTTCAGGCTGAAAACTCGCTGGTACTGGCCAAGTGGCAGTTGAAAGCTCTTATGGGAATGGACCTGGAGCAGGAGATCGATTGTACAGGGCAATTAGCCGATTTCGAATCGGTCCTTTTTGCCGATTATATAGCAACAGACACGACACTGACTGCCAACTCTGATTTGAAACAGATCGATCTGCAGGCACAACAATTGAAGAAAACATTGCTCATGCAGAAATTCGATTATCTGCCGACGTTATCACTGACAGGCATGTATCAGTGGAATGCCATGAACAATGATTTCAAATTTAAGAATTACAACTGGACTCCCTATTCGATCATAGGTGTATCGCTTTCAATTCCGATCTTCTCCGGAGGTAGTAAATATCATACTATCAAACAGACGCAAGTGTCCATCCACCAGATGGATCTGCAACGAGAAGACACGAAACGCAATCTGCAATTGGCTGTAAAACAGTATCTGGATAACATGAAAACCTGTGTAAAACAATTCGATGCCGCCCAAAAGGGAGTCGAACAAGCCAACAGAGGCTATAAGATTGCCCAGAAACGTTACGACACCGGTGGCGGTACATTGCTTGAAATGAATGATGCAGAACTGGCGCTGACACAGGCGAAATTGAATCTTAACCAGTCCATCTATAATTATATGGTCGCTAAATCGGATATGGAAAAAGTCTTAGGTCAAGAAACGTATTAAGAAACAAGTATGAGTACAAAAATAAAAACAGTTTACAATATGAAAACACGTGAAATGCTGAAAGTTATCCCACTTATTACATTAGCCCTGCTGATGTCATGTTCGGGTGAAAAGAAGGACGCAGCGACAGATACCCATGATGAAAAAGTAAAAGTGAAGATAGAGCAGGTATCCTCTCAGGATGTAGACCAGATAGCAGATTTTACTGCAACAGTAGAGGCCAATATAAAGAATAATATCGCACCTCAGTCGCCGGTTCGTATTGCGAAGCTGTTTGCCGAAGTTGGCGATCATGTAAAAGAGGGTCAGGTACTTGTCAAAATGGACGAAACAAACCTGCAACAGGCAAAGATCCAACTGGACAACCAGGAAATCGAGTTCAACCGTATCGACGAACTTTATAAAGTAGGCGGTGCCTCCAAATCGGCCTGGGATGCCCAGAAAACTCAGTTGGACGTAAGCCGTGCCAGCTATAAGAACTTGCAGGAGAACACACAGCTGTTAAGCCCGATAAGCGGTATCATCACTGCCCGTAATTATGACAGCGGCGATATGTACAGCGGTGGAGAACCGATCTATACGGTTGAACAAATCCGTCCGGTCAAACTATTTGTAAACGTATCCGAAAGCTATTTTACAGATGTAAAAAAAGGAAACGAAGTGGACATCAAACTCGATGTATACGGTGACGAAGTATTCAAAGGCAAAGTAAGCCTGGTCTATCCGACCATCGACGCTTCAACCCGCACCTTCCCTGTTGAGATCAAGATTGTCAACACTGATGAGCGCGTCCGCCCGGGAATGTTCGCCCGTGCAACCATGAACTTCGGTACACTCAACCACGTTGTTGCTCCGGATCAGGCGATTGTTAAACAATCCGGATCAGGCGACCGCTACATCTATGTGTACAAAAACGGAAAAGTATCCTACCAAAAGGTAGAATTGGGACGTCGTATGGGTAACAAATACGAAATCGTATCAGGCGTAGAAAACGGAGACCACGTGGTAATTACCGGTCAGAACCGTTTGACTAATGGAATGGAAGTTGAAATTGACAAGTAAGAAATAAAAGTATATGAGCTTATATGCAACAGCGGTAAAAAAACCGGTGACCACCGCCCTCGTGTTCGTGGCTGTGGTGATCATGGGTCTTTTTTCCTTAACCCGATTATCAGTCGACCTGTTCCCGGAGATTGAAACCAACATGATCATGGTCATGACGGCCTATCCCGGTGCCAGTGCCAGTGATATTGAAATGAACGTCTCCAAACCGTTGGAGAACGTACTGAATAGTGTGAGTGACCTGAAACATATCACTTCGCAATCCAGAGAAAACATCTCTATCGTAACTCTCGAATTCGAATACGGGACCGATATAGACGTGGCAACCAACGACGTTCGCGACAAGTTGGATGTCGTGGAGTCGTCCCTTCCCGATGATGTGGAAAATCCTATCATCTTCAAGTTCGGTACCGACGACATCCCTATCCTGTTGCTATCCGTGACAGCGGAGGAAAGTACCAACGCCCTTTACAAGATTCTGGATGATAAAGTATCCAACCCGTTGGCCCGTATCAGCGGCGTAGGTGCCGTATCCATCTCAGGAGCCCCGGTCCGTGAAGTGCAAGTGTATTGCGATCCTTACAAGTTGGAAGCCTATGGCCTGACAATCGAAGGGATTTCAAATATCATCGCACAGGAAAACCGGAATACCCCGGGCGGTAGCATCGATATCGGTTCGAATACCTACACACTGCGTGTACAGGGTGAATTCACCGATGCCCGCCAGATGCTCGACCTCGTAGTAGGAAGCAGCAACGGCAGGAATGTTTATCTGCGCGACGTAGCGGACGTAAAAGACTACGTGGAAGAACGTGCACAGGAAACCTTCAACAACGGCGGCCGCGGCGGTATGATCGTTATCCAGAAACAGTCGGGCGCCAATTCGGTGAACATCGCCAAAAAGGTACACGATAAGTTACCCGAAATACAGGCCAGCCTGCCTTCCGATGTAAAATTAGGTGTGATCGTGGATACATCCACCAACATTTTGAACACGATCGACAGTTTGAAAGAAACGATCATGATCACCTTCATTGTCGTAATGTTCGTGGTATTCATCTTCCTCGGACGCTGGAGAGCGACGTTCATCATTATCCTGACAATCCCGATTTCTCTGATAGCCGCCTTCGCTTATCTGCTGGCTTCAGGAAATACGCTGAATATTATCTCACTGAGTTCGCTTTCTATCGCCATCGGTATGGTGGTGGATGATGCGATCGTTGTATTAGAAAACGTAACGACCCATATCGAGCGGGGTAGCAAGCCGAAGCAGGCTGCCGTACATGCGACCAATGAGGTAGCCATCTCCGTTATCGCTTCTACGCTGACCATGCTGGCCGTGTTCCTGCCGTTGACGATGGTAACCGGTATGGCGGGTATCCTGTTCAAACAGTTGGGTTGGATCGTTAGTATCATTATGATCGTATCGACAGTAGGCGCTTTGACGCTGACTCCGATGCTTTGTTCACAGTTGCTGCGCCTCGATCCGAAGAAAGGTCGTTTGTACGTGCTATTCTTCACTCCGATCGAGAAAGCATTGAATGCGCTCGATGTAGCTTACGCACGCTTTCTGAGTTGGGCCGTACGCCATCGTAAAACGGTTATATTCGGTGCCATGCTGATATTCGTAGGAAGTATGATGCTGGTTCCGACCGTCAAAACGGAGTTTTTCCCGACACAAGACAACGGCCGCGTCGGTATCACGATCGAACTGCCGATCGGTACCCGTCAGGAAATCACCCGCGACCTGGCCTTGCGCGTCGATAAACAGTTCCGCGAAAAGTATCCGGAAATAGATGTATTGAACTTCAGTGAAGGACAGGCTGACACCGACAATACCTTCGCACAACTTAGCGACAACGGTTCGCACATCATCGAAATGAATGTCGGGTTAAGCAGCGTGGGAGACCGCGAACGCGGATTGATCGAGATTTGCGACCTGATGCGTAAAGACCTGGCTCAATATTCGGAAATCAAGGAATATAAAGTACTGGCCGGTGGTTCTTCCGGCGGTGCAGGTGGCGAAACGACCGTCGATGTGGAAATCTATGGTTTCGACTTCGAAAAGACCGATATCGTAGCTGCCGAACTGGCCCGCCGCCTCGAAACCCTGAAAGGTTGTTCGCAGGTGAACATCAGTCGTAAAGATTATATCCCGGAATATCAGGTAGACTTCGACCGCGAAAAGCTGGCGATGAACGGCCTGAATGTAACTACGGCCTCCACGTATCTTCGTAACCGTATCAACGGCTCCACCGCTTCAAAATATCGTGAAGATGGCGACGAATATGATATAAAGGTACGTTATGCCCCGGAATTCCGCCAGTCGGTAGAAGATATCGAAAATATCATCATCTACAACAGTGCCGGACAAGGCGTTCGTATCCGCGATGTGGGTAAAGTTGTAGAACGTATGACCCCGCCGACTATCGAGCGTAAGAACCGCGAACGTATCATTACCGTTTCGGCCGTTGTAGCCCAGGGTGCCGCATTGAGTGACCTGGTAGAACAAACCCGTGCCGAACTGAAAAAGATGGATATTCCGTCTGAAATTAGCTGGCAGTTGGGTGGTACTTTCGAAGACCAGCAGGATACATTCGCCGATCTGGGTATATTGATGGTATTGATTATCATCCTCGTATTCATCGTGATGGCCGCCCAGTTCGAGTCGCTGACCGACCCGTTTGTGATTATGTTCTCTATCCCGTTCGCCTTTACCGGGGTTGTCCTGGGATTGTCTATCACACAAACGCCGCTGGGTGTAATGGCATTGATCGGTGTGATCATGTTGATGGGTATCGTGGTAAAGAACGGTATCGTGCTGATCGACTACACCATCCTTTGTCGCGAACGTGGAATGAGTATCCTGACAGCTGCTGTTACAGCCGGTAAATCCCGTCTCCGTCCGGTATTGATGACCACACTGACCACTGTGCTGGGTATGATCCCGATGGCGGTCGGTACAGGTGAAGGTTCCGAAATGTGGCGTTCGATGGGTATGACGGTTGCCTGGGGGCTTGCCGTTTCGACCCTGATCACGCTGGTTATCGTGCCGGTTGTCTATTGTACATTTGCCGGGAACGGGGTGAAACGCCGCCGCCGCAAAATCGCTAAACTGAACCAGCTGGAACAATTATAAAACAGACAAACCGGGAAGTGGGACTTCCCAGTACCAGGAAGAAGGTATTTCCAGCATTGGGAACGATCTCTTCCCAGTACCGGGAACCACCCGCTTCCGGATATAACATTAAAATATAAAGAACAATGAAAGCTATATTCATATCATTCAATCAGGCCTATTACGAAATGATCCTCAGTATCATGGACCGTAATAATATCCGGGGGTTCACCTACTGGGAAGAAGTGCAGGGACGTGGCAGCAAGAACGGCGAGCCCCATTACGGCAGCCACGCCTGGCCTACCCTCAATTCTGCCATACTGGCAATGGTCCCGGACGAAAAGGTAGACCCTTTCCTAGACCTGCTGCATAAGATGGATTTACAGACAGAAGCCCAGGGATTACGTGCATTCGTATGGAATATCGAGAAATCAATTTGATAAGGTATGGAAACACCTTCTGTAACCACATTCAAATTGAGCAGGCATAAAAAGAGAGGACTGTTTCTGACAACAATCCTCTCTGCCCTGATCGGTACCGGGGCCTTGTACGCAGCCAACGGACTCCAATACGGTGAAGGCCGTTTTGTTTTCATCGCTATCGGAGTATTCGCGTTGCTCACCACTTTCTTCTGTTTCATCAGTTATTCCTTTCTGACCCGGGAAAGTTTCAAAGCCATTTATATCTCTGAAGAAGGGATTAACGACATTTCGACCGGTAACCGGATCGGAACAATTTTATGGAAAGATGTTGATAGTATCAAAATAATGGACGATATTAGCAACCTGAAACGTAAATATATCGTACTGAAGGTCAGGAACCCGAACGAATATATTGACAGGGAGCCCACACGTAGTAAGAAGCGTTCGCTGGAACTGCGGCTTCAATACTACGGATCACCTATTTGTATTTCCAGCCGTGCGCTGGATTGCACTTTTGAGGAATTAAAACAGGCCGTATTCGACAGATACGACCTCTATAAAGCCTCACACAAAGAGGCATAGTTAGTATATCAAGAAGAAATGACACAAGAAGATTTTTCAATATTACTTATCATAATGGCGGTCATCGCCGCCATTGTTTTTGTTACCCTTTATTTCGTAGAAGCCGGCTACGGCATGTTATTCAACAAAAAATGGGGCGTGCCCATCCCCAACAAAATAGCCTGGGTATGTATGGAAGCCCCGGTCTTCATCGTAATGCTCGTCCTGTGGGCAGGATCGGAACGGCAATTCGAAACAGTTCCCCTACTCTTTTTCCTGTTCTTCGAACTGCATTATTTCCAACGGGCCTTCATATTTCCACTGCTTATCAAAGGGAAAAGCAAGATGCCCGCCGGTATTATGACGATGGGGATCGTATTCAACCTGCTGAATGGCTATATACAAGGTATGTGGATATTCTACCTCTCCCCCGAAAATATGTATTCTATCCAATGGCTGACTACACCGCAGTTCATCACCGGAACAATCCTGTTCTTTGCCGGCATGTGGATCAACTGGCAATCGGATTACATCGTCCGCCATCTCCGTAAACCGGGTGATACCAACCACTACCTGCCCAAAGGAGGTATGTTCAACTACGTTACTTCCGCCAACTATTTCGGCGAACTGGTGGAATGGTGTGGTTTCGCCATCCTGACCTGGAGTGCCAGCGGCGCCCTGTTTGCCTGGTGGACATTCGCCAACCTCGTACCCCGTGCCAATACGATCTGGCATAAATATAAAGCCATGTTCGGGAAAGAAGTCGGCAGCCGGAAACGGATCATCCCATTCATTTACTGATTATCTTTGCATACTGATTATATAACTATACAACGAACAGATCATTGAAAACAGACTAAACATTATGAACAAAGAATCTGTACTATTTACTCCGGCCACCATCGGCCCGCTAACACTCAGAAACCGTACGATACGGGCGGCAGCATTCGAAAGCATGTGCCCCGGCAACGCCCCGTCGGAAATGCTTTACAACTACCATACCTCCGTTGCTGCCGGAGGTATAGGTATGACAACCCTTGCTTATGCAGCCGTTACACAAAGCGGACTTTCCTTTGAGCGCCAGCTATGGCTTCGTCCGGAGATCATTCCCGGCATCAAAAAGATAACAGATGCCATCCATAAAGAAGGAGCAGCAGCCTCCATACAGATCGGACATTGCGGGAATATGTCCCATAAAAACATTTGCGGATGCACACCGATATCCGCTTCAACCGGATTCAACCTCTACTCGCCCACTTTTGTCAGGGGGATGAAACAATCCGAAATCGTGGCCATGTCGAAAGCCTTCGGACAGGCTGTCCACCTGGCACGCGAAGCCGGAATGGATGCCGTAGAAGTACATGCCGGACACGGTTACCTGATCAGCCAGTTCCTTTCCCCTTACACCAACCACCGGAAAGACGAATATGGCGGAAGCCTCGAAAACCGTATGCGTTTCATGAAAATGTGCATGGAAGAAGTTATGAAAGCAGCCGGTTCGGATATGGCAGTCCTGGTTAAAATGAATATGCGCGACGGTTTTAAAGGCGGTATGGAACTGGATGAAACACTGGAAGTCGCCCGCACACTGCAAGACGAATGCGGAGTACATGCACTCATCCTCAGTGGCGGATTTGTCAGCCGTGCCCCCATGTACGTGATGCGCGGAGCTATGCCTATCCGCACGATGACCCATTATATGCCTTTCGGATGGTTGCCTGTAGGAGTCAGGATGGCCGGCCGTATGATGATACCGACCGAACCGTTCAAGGAGGCTTATTTCCTCGAAGACGCGCTGAAGTTCCGTGCCGCCCTGAAAATGCCCCTTGTCTATGTGGGTGGCCTCATCTCCCGCGAAAAGATCGACGAAGTACTCGGTCACGGTTTCGAATTTGTCAGTATGGCACGCGCCCTGCTGAACGATCCGGCTTTTGTCAACCATATGAAAGAGAACGAACAGGCACGCTGCGACTGCGGACACAGCAACTACTGCATCGCCCGTATGTATTCGCTTGAAATGGCCTGCCACAAACATATGCAGAATCTACCGAAAAGTATTATCAAAGAAATAGAAGAACTGGAATATAAATAATGGAAAAAGGAATAGCCATTATCACCGGTGCAGACGGCGGAATGGGCCGGGAAATAACGCTGGCACTCGCAAAAGAGGGCTTTCAGATCATCATGGCCTGTAAAGAGCCGGATAAAGCCCGTACTGTCTGCGATAAGATCAAAAAAGAAAGCGGGAACGAGCGGATCGAAATACGACAGATAGACTTATCCTCACTGGCTTCGGTACGCTTATTTGCCGATAAACTATTAGCGGAAGGTCGCCCCGTCAGCCGGCTCATGAACAACGCTGGAGTCCTGACGACAAATATCCGCCAAACAACGGACGGCCTGGAAACGATCGTAAGTGTTAATTACGTAGGTCCTTACCTCCTTACCCGCCTGCTTCTCCCCCTGATGCAACGGGGAAGCCGTATCGTTAATACCGTATCGTGCACATATGCCATCGGACGGATAGAATCCGACTTTTTCAGCAAAGGGAAAAACGGACGCTTCGCACGGATACCGGTATATGGAAATACAAAACTGGCCCTTTTACTTTTTACACGTGAGTTGGCGGAAAGAGTAAAAGAAAAAGGTATCACCGTCAATGCTGCCGACCCGGGAATTGTCAGTACCAATATGATCACGATGCATGCCTGGTTCGACCCGCTGACGGACATCCTGTTCCGCCCGTTCATCAAAACAGCGGCACAGGGAGCAGCTACTGCCATCTACCTGGCGCAATCGCCGGAAGTAGACGGTAAAAGCGGAGGCTGCTACGCCAACTGCAAAGAGAAAAAGCTCCCGGAACGTATACTCCACCACCCTCTGCAACGCCGGCTTTGGGACGATACGGAAGCCCTGCTTCTCTCCCGTAACCTGCTGAACAGAAAAAATATCCCGGAGACAGTTGGAACGTATTGATAAAAAAATTACCTTTGCACCGCTTTTAACCCCCGTACGTGTGATGGGAAATTAGGAAGCATAAAAACTAATTTTGAGTAACACAAAAATTAAGAAAATGAAGACATTTCAATTAGAAGGAAAAGGCAGAGAAGTAGCAGCTACTTCAGCCGATCAGAAAAGAGCTTTGAAAGCTATGCGTAAAAATCAGGAAATCCCTGCTGTATTATACGGTGGTGAAAAAGTAACTCACTTCACAGTAAATGTTGAAGGTGTACGCAAGCTGGTTTATACTCCGGAAATTTTCGCTGTAGAACTGAACATCGACGGCAAAAAGACAATGGCTATCGTTAAAGATATCCAGTTCCAGCCGGTAACCGACGCTATCATGCACATGGACTTCATGGAAGTATCAGACAGCAAACCGGTAACAATAGAAGTTCCTGTTGTACTGACAGGTCACGCCGAAGGTGTTAAAGCCGGTGGTAAGCTGACATTGCGTATGAGAAAGCTGAAAGTGAAAGCTATCTACACTCAGATCCCTGAAAAACTGACTATCAACGTTGATCACCTGGGCTTAGGTAAATCTATGCAGGTGGGTGCTTTACACTTCGAAGGTCTGGAACTGATGAATGCAAAGAACGCTGTTGTTTGCGCCGTTCAGTTGACTCGTGCCGCTCGTGGTGCTCAGGCTACTGCTGGTAAGTAATCTGATAAAGAGAATACCAAATAACGTGAGGGAGGAATGTTCAGGAGAATGTTCTTCCCTTTCTTATATTATACAATTTACGGATACGTCCGAACGTATCCCTGTAAAAATAGAATGACAATGAAATATCTGATAACCGGACTTGGTAATATAGGCCCCGAATATTGGGGAACACGTCACAATATCGGTTTTCGCGTCGTAAACGCATTGGCCGAAGATGCCGGAGCACCGTTCACGGAAGAACGTTACGGGGCGGTTGCACGGATGCGGGTAAAGAACTGTGAATTGATCCTGCTCAAACCGAACACTTTTATGAATCTGAGCGGAAACGCTGTCCGTTATTGGCTACAGAAAGAAAACATTCCCATGGAAAATCTGTTAGTCGTAGTAGATGACCTCGCTCTCCCCTTCGGCACCTTGCGTCTGAAACCCAAAGGCAGCGATGCAGGGCATAACGGCCTGAAGAATATACAGCAACTCCTGGGCACACAGGAATATTGCCGTTTGCGGTTCGGCATAGGAAGCGACTTTCCCCGTGGCGGACAGATCGACTATGTGCTGGGTAAATTTCCTTCCGAAGAGTTGGAGTTGATGCCCGAAAAGCTGAAACGCGCGGTAGAGATTATCAAGAGTTTTTGTCTGGCAGGTGTACAGATCACCATGAACCAGTTTAATAACAAATAAGTATGAACGAAGTACGAATAGATAAATGGATGTGGGCAGTCCGCATCTTCAAATCCCGGACCATCGCAGTCGAAGCCTGCAAGAAGAACCGGGTGATGATCGGAGGCGTAAATGTAAAAGCATCGCGTATGATAAAGGTCGGTGATGTTATACAGGTCCGTAAACCGCCTATCACCTTTTCCTTTAAGGTGCTGGCATTAACGGAACGCCGCATGGGAGCCAAACTGGTTCCCGATTATATGGAAAATGTAACGACTCCGGATCAATACGAAATCCTTGAAATGAGCCGTATCTCCGGTTTCGTAGACCGTGCACGCGGTCTGGGCCGTCCCACCAAAAAAGATCGCCGCGAACTGGAACAGTTCACCGATCCGGGCATGGCCGGAGATGGGTTTGACTTCGATTTCGATTTCGGATCGGAAGGTGATGATGAATGATGTTCTGTTATTATCAAAATTGAGCTATCTTATCCCCGTGTCAAGCACGGGGACGGGATAGCTCAATTATTCCTAACTGTGCTTCTCTTCCGTCAACAAAACACCTTCATCATTCCATGTCCGCCAAATACCGCTTTTCTTGCCACGGGTATAGAACATTTCAAAGCGCATGATGCCTTTGTCGTTCCAGATGCGCCAGGGACCGTCTTTCTCGCCATCTTTATAAGTGGCCAGGCCGATCAGTTGTCCGGCTTCGTTGTAAGTACGCCACTCACCATGAAAGATGCCATGATAATAAGAGCGGACCTCGGCAATTTTCCCGTCCGGATAATAGATCACATAGGTACCTTCGGGGCGTCCGTCTTTGAGGTAAAGCTCCATCTTCAACATGCCGTCATCGTAGAATTCGGTATAACGGCCGGTATACGGGGTTGTCTGTGTTTCATCCGTATAATACTGTCCCTCGCTGAGAACCAGGTCCTGCGCCTGTATAGCCAGAGAACTTCCGGCGATTAATGCAGATGCCAATAATAATTTCCTATTCATTTATTGTCGCTATTGTAGAATCAATACACAGTATTCTGCGGATCCCAGTTTGTCCAACCTTCCGTCCAGTCGTTTGTTCCGTCGAAAGCACCTTTGTAAGTTACCTTTTCGAAGAAGCTATCGGCCAATTTAGAAAAGTCAGCACCTTTCACAGCATCCGCTACGACAGAAGAATAGTCACCGTCTTTCGCAATGATTTGCCGGGTATTTTCCAGAACCGTATTATTACCGGCACGGTTGAAGAAGTTCTCGCTCACCTTTTCGTCTTCGTAGAAGTTCTTCCACATACCGGCGAAGATCACATTTTCGATAGCGATACCATCGTTAGCCTGCCCTTTCTTGTCTGTTGCACGCAGACCATAAGGCCATCCCGTAAAGACTGAGTTATATATATTCAAGCTTGAATTACGACGCAGGTGCATGGCAGCCTGGTATTTTCCGCCCTTGGCTCCGTTGGCTGCATCGGCAGTCTTGGCTTCCACTTCTGCCTGTGTCCTATCAGAAACCTTACCATAGAACGGGCCGATCAGGGTTACGTTGGAGAATACCGGCTTGGTAAACGGTGTATTGGTAGAACCGTCACCGTCATTATCAGACTCAAAACCGTTGGAGTCGGACGTATCGGCAATATCCTTGTCACGTACGCTCAACAGGAACTGTAGTTTACCCGTATAGCCGTAGTCAGTATCGAAATCATCATCCCAACCCTTATAAGCAATCAGGTGTTTCGCATTCACCGTACCACCGAACCATTCGTAAGAGTCGTCATTCGAATAAGATACCTGAACAAATTCCACTTCCGTACCGCTACCTACGCCTCCGAATGTCAAACCGTTGATTTCCTTATCCGGCTCCAATGGATAACCGGCAAATTCGATACGTACATATTTCAGCTTACCGGAACTTTCGCCGTTAAATTCATCAGAAGTCGTATTGCCATAGTGTGTGCCGGGGCCTCCTTCAATAGTCGGCTGGTTGGTCCGGTTTACGCGGGCATTACCACAGATAATCAAACCGCCCCAGTCACCGGTTACACGTTTGCCCGGTTCCTTGTCGGAAGTAAAGACGATCGGTTTGTCTACAGTACCTTCAGCGATGATCTTGGCACCCGGCTCGATAATCAGGGAAGCCGCTCTCTCACCCGAAGCAACGGAAATACCTTTGATAACGGAACCTGCCTCGATAGTCAACGTTGCGCCGCTCTTGACATAAACAAAACCTTTCAGGAAGTTTTTGTTGGCAGCAGAAATGGTACGATCGGCAGTAATATTACCTTCCAGCGTATCTTCTATCACTGCCGGAGCATCTTCAGATACGGTTACGGTGCAAGTTGCCGTCTTATCTCCACTCTTCGTCGTTGCAGTAATAGTCGCGGTACCTTCAGCTACACCGGTTACCTTACCGCCATCCACGGTAGCCACCTTTTCATCGGAAGAGCTCCATGTAATTGTTTTATCTGTCGCATCCTCCGGAGTGACAGTGGCAGACAATGTGACTGTCGCACCCGGTTTAACTGCGGCTGTCGTAGGATTTACAGCAACGGCCGAAACGGCTATAGTACCCTCTTTTTCGTCATCATCACTACAAGATACAGTTCCAAACATCACGGCCAGTGCAAACACAGAGGCCAAACCTTTTAATAGAAATCTGTTCATAATAAAAACATTTTGTTTGTAATAAGAATTATAGTCAATTAATCATTAGAACTTTAAGGAGACACCCACATTGATATCCACTCCCGGACGATAGCTGCGGATCAGCTGTTCACGTTCGCGCTTCCCCCCGTTTTCATCCGTCAGCTTCACGAATTGTTTGTATTCCACTTTCGAATTAAGCAGGTCCTGTACACCCGCCTTGATCTCCACGAACTTGCCGATCTTCTTCGAGAATGTCAGGTCCAGCGAATTGCGGGGCATCTCGTATATATCGGGGATATCTTCACTTTCGTTCTGCATCGGAACACCGACCGACTCGATACGCTTCCCGATCCGGTTATAAAGCAGTGAGGCAGAGATTCCCTTGTCGTCATGCTGATAGAACAATCCGGCGTTCACCAGATAAGGAGATTGTCCGGCCAGCGGACGGTCACGCTCAGGAGCGCCATCCTCGAAACGTACCCGGCTATAGATATAAGCGGCATTACAAACCAGACTCAGTCCTCTTAACCCGATAAAGTCGAGGTTTTTACGGATATCCAGTTCCACACCGAAAGCTTCGGCGTTCTTCGCATTATGATAGGTATATTGCAGGCCCGAACCGGCTTCGTTGTATGTCTCTTCGATCGGGTCTTTGAAACGTTTGTAGAATCCGCCCAGCGTAATCATCTCGCCGGTGGCCGGATAAAACTCATACCGTAAATCCAGATTGTCGGCATAGGCGTTCTTCAGGTCGACGTTACCTACGATATTGGCATCGCGCTCCAGATTGAAGTAAACATAAGGCACTACCTCCCGGAACTCCGGCCGGTTGACAGACCGCCCGTAAGCGGCGCGTATCAAATGTTTCTCCGTCAGATTATAAGAGACATTGACCGAAGGGAAGAAATCGGTCGCATCGTTATCCAGATGTACCGGCTCGGTACCGTCGGAAGAATAGCCGTCCATCACCAGGTTGTAATATTCCATGCGAACCCCGACCACGGCATTCAGCTTCTCGCCATAGTTCAGCTTTGCCGAAACGTAGGCGGCACCCAATTTACTGTTCGAAGTGTAAGAATCGTTATTCTTCGTTACCTCACGCATCCAGATACGGTCGGCAGAGATGTTATCGTCCGAGAATATCCCGGTATAATCCCAATCGGCATAACGGTCATAGCCCGTGCCCAACAGGTTGTAACCGAAGCGGCGGGCATCGAACGTACGGTCTTTATATTCTCCGTAGATACCACCTTTGAACACGGGGGCAAACATATCAGACACGGCGAACTTATGCTCGTAGTTTGCCGCCAGCGATGCACTGTGATCTTTCAGGTCCTGATAGTAACGCATCGGATCGGACACATAATAGTTCGGCTGCTCCGTCTTATTCTCATCCAGGATAGAGTTCACGATCTTGCGGTCGGGCTCCCGGTAAGAGGCGAAGGCATAGCCGGCCGTCCAATCCACCTTGTCGATATTCTCCCGCAAGGTATGCGTACCGCTCAACTGGCCGGAATAGGTCGTACGTCCGGTATAAAGCGATTCCCATTTGCGGATATCCTTATCGGAATAGTAGTTGGTCCCCTCCCGTTGCGTCAGGGCGGAAACACCGCGCTGGCTGAAGAAGTTACGAAATTCGTACTTATTGCCGCCCTTCATGAACGACCAGTTGAAGAGGGCACCCAGCTTGGACGTATTCCGGTAGCGAATATCATTGTATTCGAAACGGGGACGGGAGACGTCGTTCGCCACATCATAGGTGATATAGTTGTTGTTCACCGTTTCCGTATAGTCATATTCCGTACTCCAGTTCACATTGGTGATATTTCCGATCTTCCAGTCGCCGATGTCGAACGAACGGTGAGAGGTAAGCGAAATCTTCTGGTCGGGAATAGCCTTGAATGTATTGATCCCCCAGCGCTGGTTGATCTGCCGGGTGAAAGCAGCCGCCTCTTCCGTCGAATGATCTCCCAGATGGGCAGGAAAAAAAGCAGGCAGGCTTCGGGCACCGGCTCCGAATCCGAGATAATCTTTCCAGCTACCTTCTGTCAGCCGGAAGTCGCGGAAGGTCGCATTCGTATTGAAACCCATTTGATAAGAGACTGCAAAGGTATTCCCCTCCGGGATATTCTTCGTCATCACCTGCACAAAGCCTCCTGAAAAATCGGCAGGCACCTCTGCCGACGGACTTTTATAAACCATCATATTGTCGATCAGCGAAGAAGGCAGCACGTCAAAAGAGAAAGCCCGGCTATCCGTCTCGCTCGACGGTGTCGTGGCATTGTTCAGCCACACATTATTATAACGCTGTGCCAGGCCACGAACAACAATGAAGCGGTCGTCTACGATCGTAATACCGGGTATACGGCGAAGCACCTCAGCGGCATCGCTGTCCTCCGTCTTGCTGATCTGCTGGGCGGATATTCCGCTCACTACGGGAAGGCTTTTGCGGACGGTATTCAATACGGCTGTCTCCGTCCCCAGTTTTCGTTGGGCCACAACCACAACGTTTTGCAGTTGGAGGTCGGCGTCCGATAGTTCGATACGCACGACCGCTTCCTGATGAGCTATCACAACCACATCTTTTATGGTTTGTGTTTTATAAGATACATAAGAAGCGACCAGTGTATATTTTCCCGGTTGTACCTTTTCGATACGGAAATTTCCGTCTATATCCGTTATAGCTCCGATTGTCGTTCCTTCGATAGAGACAGTGGCACCGATCAGTGGTTCCTTGAATTTAGCATCTGTCACGGTTCCGCAGATAACACCCGTTTGTGCCCGGGCCGTCAGCGCAAGAAAACTTCCAAACAGTAGGAGAACCAACATCAACAGTCCTCTCTTTTCACGCTTATTTCTCATTCCTTTACTTGTTGTTACATTTATTTGCCGCAAAAGTAGAGGCGCAATGTTTCAGCCAAATTTAAAAGAGATGACAATACGATAACAGTTATTACAATTCGTTGACAGAAAAAGTACATACATGCGCTCCGCCTGTCCTAACCGGAGGGGAAGATGACTAAAGATTGTACACAACGCTTGTTTTTCTAAGCGAACAGGACAACCATGTCCGCTTTTTTAGTTTACTTTGCGATCACAAACAATCCTTACACCTTAGATACCGAATGACGGAAGAAAACTTATTTATAATAACCTATTCACTGAACACAGTGGTCTGCCTCCTCGTAACAGCCGGACTACTGTTCCTTAAGCCGCTCCGAAACGTCAAAAACCGGAAATACCGTAATGCCTGCCGTATCCTCGCTTTTGCTTCCGCCATCGTCGGAAGCGGGCATCTGCTCACCTTGCTGGTGGGAGATAGCACACAGACCGATCTCGGACTGCTGTCTTTTCCCGTCATCGTGATCGGGGCTTCACAATCGTTGCTGTTCACCTTCCTGTTGATCCTGTTGTTCCGGGAAGAATATGTCACACGGAAGAATATTCTGCTGCATGCCTCACCGGCCATCCTCCTGACGGTTTTCTATCTGGCAGCACGCTGTTTCTTCGAAGATCCGGCTGTTTATACGTTCAGCGAATGGGCTGCACAGACAGGTAATCCGGTACTGATGATCCGTACGGTTTTCGCTCTGGTCTATCTGGTGCAAATGGGCATTTACACCCATATATTCTTCCGCGAACGAGCCATCTACGATAAGAGCCTCAGCCACCTTCAGAAGATACCCGAACGACTGGAACTGCGTTGGGTAACCCGTGTATTCCTCTATGCACTGGGGATCGGGGTACTCGCTCTCACGCTTTGTTTCTGCTTTTCTGTTACGTATGAACTGACAGTCGTCTGTATCTTTACCGTCTTTTATCTGATGGTCGGCGCCTATTACGTGAATTACCATTTCACCTACGACTTCATGCGGGAGGAGCTTTTCAAGACGAACACCGTTTTGCCGGAAGAGAAAGAGGAAAAAGCGGGTCTCGACACATTGGTCAACGAACTCGCACAGGCACAGGACAAGGACCTGTACAACCGGGCGGAAAAGATGATGCGCGAAGACCTGCTTTTCACCAATCCCGATTTCAACCGCAAAGAATTTGTACAGGCCCTCTACACCAACGAACATTACCTGTCCCGCGCCTTGAAATACTATACCGGTATGAGTATCCAGGACTACATCGTCCATTACCGCATCGACTATGCCCATACCTGCCTGCTCATTCCCGACGCGCGCTCGATCGAAGAGATTGCGCTCGCCTCCGGTTTCTCGTCTGTACGCAGTTTCAACCGCAACTTCTCCGAAGTGTTCGGCATGACACCCCACAAATACAGGAAAGAACATGCAAACAAAGCATAATTTCGGTATTTGTCCATAATTTTTCGGTATTTGTCCGGTCCTTTCCTCCATTCTTTTCTTCATTTGCCCATTGTCTAATTCTAAAACAGAACAACATGGCAGAAAACAAAGAAGAACAAATCATCCTTCGTATCGAAACGTACGACAACATCCTGACGGAGAAGGAGGGCGACTACACCGCGAAACCGATAGTGACCGGTTCGGTTGGCAACCCCCAGATCGCCAAACGGATCATGAAGGGCGGGCTGGAAGTCCGCGAAGAAACAATCCTCTACATCCTCGACATGGCCGACCAGGCGAAAGCCGAAGCCATTGCCCAAGGGATAAGTGTAAACGACGGCGTCGGCCAGTACCTGGTCAACACGCGCGGTTCGTTCGACGGCCCCTCGGCCGCTTTCAATCCCCAAATCCACTCACTGGGTGTAACCTATACGATAGGTAAGACACTTGCTGCTTTATTGAAGAAAATCAAAGTTGAAAATCGCGGTCTGGCATCGCTCGGCCCGGTAATTAATAAAGTTACCGACTCGACAACACTCAGCGAAAACGACGAGATCACTCCCGGCGCCCCCATCACCATCGAAGGCAAGAACATGCGCGTGATCGGTGAAGACGCTTTCGTAGGACTTTTCTTCACCCCCACCGCAGGCGGCGAAGCAAAGAAAGTGTCCCTCTTCGTTCAAAACGACCCGTCGAAGATCATCTGCGTGGTACCCGCGCTCAGCAACGGAACGTATACGATGAGTATCACAACCCAGGCGGGTTCGACCAACCGTACGGTGAAAACACCGCGTTCCTGCACTTTCCCCGTCACCCTGCGTGTCGGACCGAAAGAAAGCGGTGGCGGCGACCGTCCGGAGATCGAATAATTCAAGCCTGCCTTGAAGCCCCTTTCAAGCGATCCTTGAAGCAGGCTTCAAGGCACCGTTGAAGCCTCGTTCAAGCGTGCCTTGAAAAAAGAACTTGCAAAAACAGACTAATAACCCATTAATACATATATAACATGAACAGATTTTTTACCAACAAGACTAAAGCAGCAAGTCTCCTCCGGGGCTTGCTGCTTCTTAGCATCATGATGCTAACGTCCGTAGGGACATGGGCAGAGGATGAAGGAGGTCCACCGACAGAGGTAAGCGTTTCCGATACCACCGCCCTGAAAAACGCACTGGAAAGTACAACCGCTTCCACCATCAGCATGAAGGAGAGCATCACCCTGGCGGAAGAGGTAAAGATAACCGTAGGCGCCGACCATACCCTCTCCATCGCCGCAGGCAAAACCCTCACATGCACCGTCAAATACGGGATCGGGTTCAAGGCCGGGTCCAACATCAGCCTGACCATCCAGGGAGAAGGTGCAGGCAGCAATCTTGTAATTAATGCAGACAACGACGGGCGTGCCATCACAAACGGCACCCTTACATTGAACAACATCACCGTCGATATAACCTCGGGGATCATCAACCCATTTTACCTGAACGTTGGCTCCGGCGCAACCATCAACGTGGATGCAGCAAACCAGGACACCCCACTGCAAAGCTCCCAACTGACCGTCAACGACGGCGGCACTATCAACATCAATACATTCGAAAGAGTCGGGCTCAATATAAACTTTACCCTGACCATCAACAACGGCGGCACAGTCAAGGTTGGAAATGGGACAGGCGATAACCGAGGGATTACTATCTCGAAAGGCGCGTCTATCGTTCTCAATGGCGGCACATTGGAAGGCACCGGAAACGATAAGGGAGGTAACATCTACCTGCAGCAAAACGCCAAAGTCAAAGGCATGAGCGGCAAGCTCGTTGACCGGGGAGAAAATTTAAGCGAGAACGGAGAAGTTACCGTAGGTGCAGAAAATGCCGAACCCTCCACCACCAGCCTCACCGAAGGAGCCTATACCTGGGACAAGAGCACCAGCAAGTTCGCCAAGCCGGTTCTGAACAAAGGCTGGGAATTGTTGGAAAACGGCGCACTGACCATCAGCAGCCAGACCGGAATGGCGAACTGGGTGAAAAACGGACGGCCCTACAACTATTCTAAAGTAAAGAGCGTCACGATCACCGGTAATGTCACGGGGATCGTAGAGAAAGCTTTTTCGGGCTGTTCCAACTTAACCCAGGTAACTATTACAGCAGCCGGGATAACCAGTATCGGAGAGACTGCCTTTCAAAACACCAAGAGTCTGACCACGATCGAAATACCGGCTTCGGTTACTACGATCGGAAATGCTGCCTTTGCAGGGTCAGGCATCAGCACATTTACAGTAGCCAAAGGCGGCAGCTCCTTCAAAACGGACACCGACAGCAAAGGCCTGCTGACTTCCGACGGCAAAACATTGGTTCTCTTTGCCCCAAAGGCGACCGGTAGCTATACGATCCCCGACGGGGTGGAAACAATCGGCCCCTATAGCTTCGAATCCAGTGCTCTCACCTCCATTGTAATCCCAAGCTCGGTAAAAACCATCGGGGAAGGGGCCTTCACTCTGAGTGCTCTCACCTCCATTGTGATCCCGGAATCGGTAGAAACCATCGGGAAAGCGGCCTTCAGCCAGAGCAGCGTTCTGACAACCGTCACCTTCGAAGGGACAACGGCTCCGACTATCGGAACGGGCATCTTCGGCAATTGCCCCAACCTGGCCAGCATCCTTGTACCGGCAAACGCAACAGGCTATACCGGAGATGATGCCAGCGATAACTGGAAAGCATGGGCAAAGTATATAAAAGCAGGACAAGCACAAGGACAAACACAAACTGACGGAGACAATACAGTTCCCGACGGCGGCACTCTGACAGGCGACGGCACGACCGAAGCCACCAAAGTCACCCCCCAAGGCAATGCCACCCTTGAGAATGTGAAAACGAAGGAAACGGAAATAGCCGTCGGCACAACCTCCGTTATCACCCTGACCGGCACAGGCAATGCCTTGGGCGCCATCACCAACGCAGGCACTCTTACACTGAATGCCGATGAAGGAACTACCGTCACAGTCACCTCCGTAGCCAACAGCGGCACCTTCATCGACAACACCGGTAGCGTGACAGTGGTAACCGGCGACGCGTCTCTCGACCTCTCCGCCGACGATGCTATGCCGTCCGACCATACAGCCACAGGCCAGGTGACACTGACCGCGAAACCGGCCGTTGCCGAAGGCGCAGACGTATCCTATCAATGGCAAAAGCAGGAGAACGGAAGCTGGACGGACGTCAGCAACCCGTACACCCGTGCCGCCGTTGCGGGCAGTCCGGACTTTACGACAAACATATCGGGTACATACCGTTGCCGGATCACGGTCGAAAAGGGCAGTGTCTCCACTACCCTGCTCACCCAGTCCGCCACGGCTACGGTCAATTCGATACCCGATCCCGAGCCAACCTACTACACCGTTACCCTCCCGTCGGTGGAAGGAGCCGCAACCGACCCGGTAGCCGGCGATTACGATGTCGAGTCGTGGGATAACTTCCGCTTCTACCTCACACTCGATGCGGACTACAACCAGTCTGTCCCCGTCGTGACGACCGACCGTGGCGAGACCATCACCCCGCGTACCAGCGACGGAGCCTACATCGTGAAGTACGTCCATAGCGACCTCGTCATCTCGATCGGCGGCATCGTGAAGAACCCGCCTCCCGTTGCCAACGCCGAAATCCAGTCCGGCACCCGCATCTTTACCCGCGACGGCAGCCTCTTCATCACCACCGACCGCCCGATGCAGGTGCAGGTAATCGCTCTTACCGGCCAGCTGATCCGTAGCCTCGACCTCCCCGCCGGCACGACCCGCGTCGATGCCCTGGCCACCGGAGTCTATATCGTCCGGCTGGACGATGGCATGACACGGAAGGTGATCATAGGAAGATAACCGTTTGACACCTTCATCTTCAACACCAGAAAGCCCCCACCCTAACATGATAGCAGGGATGGGGGCTTTTACATAACATAGGGAAAACGTAGCTTTAGGCTATCCGCCCTGTAGTTATCTCTTTTTTAAGGAAGTCGTATACATACCCTGCACTCTGATAGTACAAGCCGGTAGCAGGATTACTCAATCGATCAAAAGTATCAGAGTTATAATATATATCCATAGCCTGCGTCATATCACAACCCCACTCTTCCATGAGCATCTGTATAATTTCGCTACTCAACTCCTCAATCATAAATTCTATTTGTCCGGCTGTCAGTTTCATAATTTCTTCAGATAAGAAAGAGCACGCTCGGTGCCAAAATAATATTGTATAGTCAAACCTTTAGCATACTTCAGTTCCTCAATCAACTTATCCATAGGAATAACCCCCATACGAAACCGACGTAACTGGTAAGTAACACCGTCATCTGCTATCGGCCCAATAACGATATCATATGAATGAGCAGGATGCACACGGTCACGGTCACGATTTACAAAAACAAACTCCGCCCATTCCTGACAATAATCATCAAAAAACTTCACCGTCAACTCTAAAGTATTCAAGGCCTCCTCATCAAACTCAAAAGTCGTCACGAAGGGAACACCTGTTAGTAATTGCTCTGTTTTCTGCTTAGCCAAAGCTAGTGCCTGTTCGTACCCGGGAGACAAATAAAAACCTTGTCCAAAGTCTTTGAAGGGTTTCGATCGGGACAAGTCAGGACAATCAATCTCCATATTTGAACCATGATAAAGTTTCATGCCAACTGCCCTCCGTTATTACGACATACCATCACCAGACTTTCGATTACATCTTCAAACGATTGCGTATGCAATACTTCGTAATGCTTATGAAGGAACTGTATCCCTTTAAAACGGTTCAAATAGTTGAACGCCTGTTTCTGCTTCAACTTATAAGCAGATGCAAACTCGGCTATCAAAGCAACAGTAAAATCCAACTTACTCTTTTCAGTCCGGGACATAGTACTCTCCTTTCTTCTTTTAATTATGAAAACAAAGATACAAGAAAACTCCTTTCCTCAACTCTTATCCCCCTTAAAATATCTTTTAACTGTCTTACGCATAATATACACCATAAATCCGGTATGTCCATGTATACTTATTTTTCGTACATTTGCATCTTTATTAATCAAAAGCGTAAATGACGATTATAAGATGAAGAACACTAAGATTTTCCCCAAAGACTGGCTGCAACTGCATCCCTATAAACAATCAGGTCCGACCGACCTTTATTATACCCGTATTGCCAATCAGATACATGAAATGATGGAACAGACCGACCTGGCGAACTCGTTCGAAAAGGAAGATGTCATCCAGATCAGTATGCGTATGGCGGCTTATTTCGAGGACGTGATATCCGGCCTGAACATATGGCGTGCATTCATCACGGAATATAAGAAACAGACGGGCAACTATCTCCCTTTCTATACCGTCAGCGACCATTATTATGACGACGAGGCAAACTACGAAGACGTCCGTTTCCTGCTCTGGCACTATACCCAGCAGTACCACGGCGCCAAGAAAGGCACTTTCGTCAACCCCGACAACCCAGCCAACGAAGAGACGGCCCGCCTCATCTACCAACTGTTTTGCAAGGAATGGACTACCGCTCCCGAAAACACAAAGATGCAGGCTCTTTTCGCCCCGGAAACTTCTTACGAGGACCCGGAGAAACAGGCCGAACTGCTCCACTGGTTCCACTACAACTCTTACCTGCTGACCGACTCTAACGTCGACCTGAGCGAAACGGTAAAAGAATACTGGCGCCAGAACCCGAACGATCGGCAGAACACACAGGTTGTCATGGTTATCTACGACTCGCTGGCTCATATCAGCCGGACGCCTCTCCTGGCCTACACGTCACCGAAATGGCTCTCGCTTATCATGCCGGAAACGCATCCGGACTATGCCGCCTTCGCCGATAAAGCGGAAAAAGCAGAATCCTTTGTCGACCCCGCCATCAAGGAACGGGAAGAAAGCAACAAGGCTGTCTACGATAAATTCACAGAAATCGCGGACGGCAAGTTATTATTCTATATGAAGAGCAAGCAGGAATTTATCGACTTCGCCACCCAGCAACTGAAACTGGAGGAAAGCGAATATACTCCGCTGGCCGACTGCATCGAATTCAACAAGTTTGCCGTATATGCTTCTCCCCGTGAAGGCCTTCAATTACTGGTAGACGGCATCGAATTCATCAAAGACGAACAAAACCCGTTCTATGACGAGAAAAAGGCTTCCGACCAGGGATTATCTTTCTTCATCGTCAAACATTGCAGCAAAGACCTGCTGAAAGCCCTCGAAGAACGCGGCATGCTCGCCGATGCCCAAACCAAGAGCCTGCTCAGCCCCGAACGCGGAAAAGATATCATTCATGGGAATTGGGAATTCCTGGCGAAGTATTTTATCAGAGAGATTTAAAAGGATAGGTTCAATTATAGAATAATTGAACTATCTGTTTAGTGACTGGTTGTAACTGGCTTTAACACACCCCCTTCCCCCTCTCCAGAGGGGAGCCAGGTACAACCAGTTGCTATAAAAGATAGCTCAAACCTGATAAAAACCAAATCACCTGTCAGCCGGATAAACAACCCCCAACTGCCGGCGTATCTCGTCAATAATCTCCAATGTTATCAATGAATTATCATGGCTGTTAATAGCCGACTCACGTTTACCGGCAAGAACCAGGTCTATAAATTCGGCCACCTCATAGTAGTATTCATCCTTATCCGTCACTGCGCTGATATCCTGCGGCTCGGGAATGGCACTCTTGCCCGCTGCTGCGGCAATCCGGGGCAGATAAGTCACCTTGCTGATAATATTCACCCGGTCCAGAATGATGTTTCCTTTTTCCCCTTGTATCTCTGTCGGCAATGACGAGTTAGCTATCTTCGAATAAAGGATAGTCGCATTCATTCCTTTATACTGGAAGTTCACAGCCCCTTGTCCGTCCGCCCCCGAAGAAAGCACGACACCTGTCGCCTCCACTTTCTCCGGCCGCCCGAACAAGACTACCATCGGATAAAGCGTATAGATACCGATATCCATCATTGCCCCGTTCGAGAGTTCCGGCTTGAAAGCATTCAGCACAATCCCTTCCTTAAACTTGTCATATCGCGACGAATACTGGCAATAGCAGGAGAAATAACGCCGTATCGTCCCCAGCCGGTGCAGATTCTCACGTACGGCACGGAAGTTCGGAGTCAGCGTCGGTTTCATCGCCTCCATCAGCGTCACATTGTATTTCCGGGAAGCCTCGATCATCTCCCCCGCCTCCCGTGCATTCGAAGCAAACGGCTTCTCACATAACACATGCTTGCCATGCTTCATGCAAAGAATACTCTGCGGAGCATGCAAGAAATTAGGAGAAGCAATATACACCGCATCTATCAACGGACTTTGCGCCATCTCCTCCAAAGAAGTAAATGTATAGGGAATCTGATGCCTGGCAGCAAATGCATCTGCCGTCTCCTGTGTCCGCGAATAGACGGCAACCAGTTCAAAACGTTCGTCCTGCCGTGCCCCGGCAATCACCCAATCTGTTATAAAGTTCGTTCCTACTACCCCGAAACGTATTTTATTTGTTATAGCCATTTCTATGTTATCTTTGCTTTATTATCAAATCGTCATCACCTTCTTCAATACCAAAGTTTCCCCTTCTATCACCAACTCCGGTACAACGACGACACTGTCCGGTGTCAGGCAAAAAGGCACGGCATCTTCCAGATGATTAGCTTTCAGGCGAACCATATGGTCGGTCGAAGCGAGATAAACGATCAGGTTCTTTTTATTATTCGTCCACATGTCGCGGGCAATGACTGCGGCATCCGTAGCCGGTCGGTATTTACCGGTTTTGGCAAGTACCTCTACCAAAGCCCCGCCGAACAAAGTATCTTCTATATTCACCTTGTCCTGCCAGCCGGAACATAAAACAACGACATCGCGTCCATGAAACAGACAATAGTCCGCAACCGCCTGTAAATTAACAAAGGCCCCTGTAATAACACGATAAGCAGACTTCGCTATGGTGATAGCCCGGGTGCCATTGGTCGTCGTAAAGATCACATCCTTGCCGGCTACTTTCTCCGGCGTATAGTCGAACGGTGAATTTCCGAAGTCGGCAAAATCACATCGTTTCACATTACGTTCGGCACCGACCAGCCAGCCTTTTGCCTTATATTCCTGAGCTTCCTCCACCGTCGCTACCGGACGGATACTGCGAACGCCATGCTTGAAAGCCGCCGCCATCGTTGTCGTTGCCCGGAACACATCCACTACTACGACAATCGCTTCTGGGTTATGATATACCGGATACAGGGCCGGCGAAAAACATACATCAATCTTCATATCTTCTCGTTTTAATCATCTGATATTACCCGCAAATGTACAGGATAATTCGCTGAATACCTAGTCTGATTACCCCGCAACTACCTATTATATAAAAGATTCTATAATAAAAATGAGGATTAACCAAATTAGCATGATAAAATGTTATAGTATCTACAATCATCTATTTGTTAGGAACCTTTTTTACTCATGCTTGTTCTTTTACTACATTTTGAAAACGTTTTAAACTAAATCGTATGAAAAGAATTGTATCTTTTATCGTCGTTTTCACTCTTGTAATGGGGGGAATGACACATGTACAGGCTCAGAGTAAAGCCGTAGAAAAAGCAGAGAAAAAGTTAGAAAGAGAAGCTAAGAAAGAAGCAAGAGAAGCGAAGGATGCTATCATGGACGAACAGGAATTCAACACTGCCATGCAAGCTATCACCAACCAGTCTTTTGTATTGGAAGCCAACTCCGTACAGCCAATGAACGGACAGGTTTACTATGTAAACTCAAACACAAACTTCGTCTCTTTGAATGATGGCCAGGCAATGGTACAGATCGCATCCAACTCTCCGTACCCAGGTCCTAACGGATTAGGTGGTGTTACCGTACAAGGAAGCGCATCCAACATCCAAACCAAACAGGACAAAAACGGTAACGTTTACCTGTCAATGAGTGTCCAGGGTGTTTTCATCTCTGCCACTGTAAACCTGGTATTGATGAACGGAAGCAACAAAGCAACAGTTACCGTAGACCCGAACTTCTCAGGAAGAGACCTGACAATGACAGGAACATTAGTTTCATATGCCCAGTCAAACATTTTCCAGGGAACGACCTATTAATTTAGCATCAACATTAAACATGAAGAGCGCTTACCAGATGGTAAGCGCTCTTTTTTTATAGAAACAATTAAGTCTTATTTATCAAACGGGATCATATACTGAACGAATGCTTCGATTGCTTCATAGGAAGCCAGACCCAGCTCCTTATACAGTTCGGCTGTAGCACGGTTACGGTCTTCGGCACGCTGCCAGAACAGACGTTCGTCGTCACCCAGGAACGGTGCGCTTTCTGCCTGCGACTGATGTTTCAGGATAGCATTACGTTTGAAGCGCAATTCTTCCGGACTGATAGGAACTGCCATTTCGATGTGGTCCATTTCCCATTCTGCCCATGCTCCGCGATACATCCAAACACGGCAATGTTTCAGCCATTCTTCGTCTTTCAGTTCATCAATGGCAGCCAGTACGGCATCCAGACAAACCTTATGTGTTCCGTGCGGGTCAGCCAGGTCACCGGCCACGAACATCTGGTCCGGTTTGATATCCTGCAACAGTTTCTTTACGATAGCGACATCGGCTTCACCCAGATCATTCTTCTTGACAAGACCTGTTTCATAGAACGGAAGATCCAGGAAGTGAACGTTTTCATCCTTCACACCTGAATAACGGCAACCGTGACGAGCTTCTTCACGACGGATAGTACCTTTCATGAACAGGACATCTTTCTTTTCCGGTTCCCCGTTTTCTACCTTTTCGAAACGCAGGTATTTGATAATCTCTTCCGCTTTGTCTTTAACAGTACTGTCATTCGGAGAATATTTGTCGCAAACATCACGCAGATACTCGCAGTAACGGATTACTTCATCATCCCCCACAGCAATATTGCCGGAAGTTTCATAAGCCACATGCACATCATGGTGCTGGTCGCACAAACGGCGCAAAGTACCCCCCATAGAGATCACGTCGTCATCCGGGTGCGGACTGAATACGACCACTTTCTTCGGATACGGAGTAGCGCGTTCCGGACGGTTGGAATCGTCTGCGTTCGGCTTACCACCCGGCCATCCGGTGATTGTATGCTGAATATCATTGAAAATCTTGATATTTACGTTATAAGCGGAACCATACAACGCTAAGAGTTCGCCCAGTCCGTGTTCGCTGTAATCCTTGTTTGTCAGTTTCAGGATCGGTTTGCCGGTCAACTGGCACAGCCAAACGATAGCACGACGGATCAGTTTATTATCCCAATCACAGTTGGTAACCAACCAGGGATGGCTGATTCTTGTCAGTTCGTAAGCGGCAGACAGATCGATCACCACCTTTGCATTCATATGAGTCTGCAAATAAGTAGAAGGAACTGTTTCACTGACCTTGCCTTCAACCGTATTGGCGATGATACGTGATTTATCTTCACCCCAGGCCATCAGAATCACATTCTTGGCTCTCAGAATGGTTGAAATACCCATTGTGATTACACTTGCCGGAACATTTTCAATCGATTTGAATGTACGGGCAGCTTCTTTGCGTGCATCGTTATCCAACAAAACCAGACGGGTTCCGACATTGGCAGATGATCCCGGACCGTTAAAGCCGATATTACTAGCATGCCCTACTCCCAACAGGATATAGTCGATTCCGCCGAAATTCTGGATTTGCTGTTCATACTGTCTGCAAAATTCAAAGATATCGTCTTTCGGCATAGAACCGTCGGGTGAATAGATATTCTTCGGATCAATATCCACCTGGTCGAGGAATGACTCCTTCAAATAAGCCAGATTACTGTTTGTCGATGCGCTCAGCGGATAGAACTCGTATACATTAAATACAATTACGTTGCGGAAGCTCAGTTGTTCTTCCTTATGCATACGGACTAATTCCTTAAATACACTCTGAGGGGAACGTCCGCCTGACAAAGCGAGAACGAAAGGTTCTCCGGCTGCCTGTTTTTTACGTATTTGTGAGGCCAATTCTTTCGCGATCACGAAAGATCCTTCTTCAGCTGATTCGTAGATGTTTGTCGGAATCTTCTCCATACGAGTTAAAACTGATTGCTCGTAAGCGTTTTCCGGACGGTAATACCTGAGCGGTATACGCGTCAGGGTAATCTGAGAACTAAGGTTCGTCTTCATGTTTAATTACGATTTAGTAGAACTTTTTTACTTGAACTACAAATATAACAATTCTCCGTCAATTAATGATTAAGGAAAGCTATCAAAAATATCTATTTACCTATAAGTTGGTACTAAGCCAATGTATTCGTTCCTTCCACCAAATGTCCCATCGACCAGACAGAACGGACATTCAACTTACGGTCCAGAATAACGATATCGGCATCTTTACCACGTTGCAGAGAACCCTTGCGATCGTCTACTCCCATCAGGCGGGCCGGCGTTTCAGAAGCCATGCGAACAGCGTCTGCCAAAGGAACTCCGGCATTTTGGGCCATGGTACGAACCAATACATCCATTGTAGCGATACTACCTACCAATGAAGAATGGTCTGCCAGTTTACAAACGCCATCTTCTATGATAATCCGGGGATCATCAACGGGCTTTCCTTCATTGGCGGCATAGGCCAATGCATCCGTTGTCAGACAAGTACGTTCCACACCCTTCAGCTTGTAAACCAGACGCAGGATTGTTGAAGGCAAGTGACGACCATCGGCAATCACCTCCACTGTCATATCATCTTCCAGGAACACACTCTCTACCGTTCCTTCATATTTATATTCACGACGCTTATGGAATCCGGGCATAGCATTATAGAAATGAGCCGCATGCGTAAAACCGGCTTCATAAGCTGCTTTAATATCTTCAAATTCTGCCTCCGTATGAGAAACGGCTGCCAAAAGACCTTTCGAACGGACATAACGGGCAAAATCCAATGCCCCCGGTAATTCCGGACTTGCATCCCAACGTTTAATACAATTCGTACTTTCCAGTAACGATTTATATTCGTCCGGATCAGGATCTTTCAAAGCGTCTGTCAGTAAACTGCCTGCCATCTTCGGATTCAGATAGGGTCCTTCCAACTGTAATCCCAACACAGGACTGTTTTTCTCTGCCATCGCACTTTCACATAAGGCAACCCCTTTCCTGATTTCAGTCATGGGAAGCGGGGCCAATGTCGGAAAAATACAAGTCGCCCCATATTTCATGTGTGCGTTCACTGCCCCGTGGAAAGCTTCTTCTGTACATTCCTTAAAATCATATCCACCGCCACCGTGTATATTCATAGCAACGAAACCAGGAATAATATACATTCCTTTGGCATCTACCACCGTAGCCCCTATCACAGCCAGGTCACTATTTGTTACTTCCAGTATTTTACCATCACTGATCAGAACAGAACCGTCTTTTAACCAACCTTGCGGCGTCAGGATCTGTCCGTTTATTATTTGAGTTAACATAACTTCTTCTCTATTTTATTCTTGTTCGATCCCGTTAAAACAACTTATTAGTACCTTCCACCAATTTACCCATAGCCCAGACAGCACGTACATTCAAATCTTTGTCCAAGACCATCAGGTCGGCATCTTTACCACGTTGCAAAGAACCTTTGCGGTCGTAAACACCCATGATACGGGCCGGTGTTTCAGAAGCCATACGAACCGCATCTTCCAAAGGTATCTCAGCTTTCTGTACCACCGTACGAATCAGGCGGTCCATCGTTGCAACACTACCGGCCAACGCTGAGCGGTCGGCAAGTTTACAAACCCCGTCTTCAATGATCACACGCGGGTCGAAAGCCACCTGGCTATCGCTGGCCGCACAAGCCAAGGCATCCGTGATCAAACAAGTCCGTTCCACACCTTTCACCTTATAAACCAGACGAAGGATTGTCGGCGGGACATGGATACCGTCAGCTACCACTTCCACTGTCATGTCATCGATCAGATAGATACTTTCGACAGTTCCTTCATACTTATACTCGCGGCGTTTATGGAAACCGGGCATAGCATTGTAAAAATGGGTGGCATGTGTATAACCCGCTTCATAAGCCGTCTGGATATCTTCATACTCAGCCTGTGTATGGCCGACAGCAGCCAACACGCCTTTCGAAGTGATATACTTGCCGAACTGCATGGCTCCGGGCAATTCAGGCGCAGCGTCCCAACGCTTGATACAATTCGTCTCTTCCAGCAACGGGATATATTCTTCAGGGTCCGGATTCTTGATATTTTCAGGAATCTGGCCACCGGCCATCTTCATATTGAAATAATGGCCTTCCAAATGTAATCCGAGGATAGGACTGTCCTTTTCAGCCATCAACTTTTCAGTTGTAGCTGCCGCCGCACGGATCATCGGGATGGTTGAAGACGACAAAGTCGGGAAAATACTCGTCGTACCATGTTGCATATGCGCAGCCACGGCACCACGGAACGCATCTTCCGTACCTTCCATAAAGTCACGTCCGCCTCCGCCGTGAACATGGATTTCCACTCCGCCCGGAACGATATACATTCCCTTGGCGTCAATCAGGTTTGCACCAACTATGGCAAGGTCACAGTTAGTCACTTCCAGAATCTTGTTATCACTAATCAGAACAGAACCATCTTTCATCCAGCCCTGTGGTGTCAGGATACGACCGTTAATAATTTGAGTTAACATAATATTTTGTCTATAAATTAGGCGTTGTTATTTATCAATTAGTTCAATCTCATGGTATGATAAACCGAAGTCTATCGATTGGCAAAAGTAAATACTTTTTATTTAATGCAATCCTTCTTTAATCAATATATTTCAAAAAAAGCGCCACCGGATCACCGGGACGCTTTCTCATTCAATTCTTCTAATTCCATGGTCAACTCCGTCCATGTGTCCATTGTGTCGGACAACTCTTTTTTCAATGATGAATAGTCATTATATAAAGATGTATCGGATGCTCCTTCGGGAGTTGCCAGTCTGGCTTCAATGGCGGCTATGGAGTTTTCCAGTTCCGTTATTTTATTTTCCGCCTCGGCAACGGCTTTTTCTACTTTCTTAATCGCTTTGCTTTGTTCTTTACGTGCTTCGTAAGAAAGTTTGTTTTGTGTAGGCTGAACATCCGTATCCGCAGCCAAAGAAGCTACCTGTGTGGAACGTTCCAGTTCACGCAAATTATCCATCTTCTTTTTTTCCAGGAATTCATAGATTCCTCCCAGATGTTCTACGACACGCTGGTTTCCGAATTCATATACCTTATCTACCAGACCATCCAGAAATTCACGGTCATGGGAAACGACAATCACGGTACCGTCAAACTCACGCAACGCATCTTTCAGGACATCCTTCGAACGCATATCCAAATGGTTGGTCGGCTCATCGAGGATCAGCAGGTTGACCGGCTCCAGCAACAGGCGGATCATCGCCAGACGGCTTCTTTCTCCTCCCGACAGGACTTTCACCTTCTTCTCGGATGCTTCGCCACCAAACATAAAGGCACCGAGGATATCGCGGATCTTGGTTCGTATATCACCCTGCGCTACATAATCGATCGTATCAAAGACCGTCAGGTTATCATCCAGCAACTGCGCCTGATTCTGGGCAAAATAACCGATCTTCACGTTATGCCCCAATTGCAGTTTTCCTTCATAATCGATCTGTTCCATGATACATTTGACCAGCGTCGATTTACCTTCACCGTTCTTTCCGACGAAAGCGACCTTGTCCCCTCTGTTGATGGTCAATGTGACATCCTTGAAGATCAGATGATCTCCATAACGTTTAGCCACATTCTCCATAATCACAGGGTAAGAACCGGAACGGGGAGCCGGAGGAAATTTCAGGCTCAGCATGGCTGTATCTACCTCATCCACTTCGATACGCTCTACCTTTTCCAACTGTTTGATGCGTGACTGCACCTGAACGGATTTGGTCGCTTTATAACGGAACCGTTCAATGAATGCTTCGGTATCAGCCAGTTTCTTCTGCTGGTTTTCGAAGGCACGGAGTTGTTGTTCGCGGCGTTCCTTACGAAGCTCAACGTATTCGGAATACTTTACTTTATAATCGTATATGCTTCCCAACTCGATCTCGATCGTACGGGACGTGGTGTTATCAATAAAAGCACGGTCATGCGAAACCAGGATCACAGCATTGGCACGGGTCGCAATGAAATTCTCTAACCATTGGATAGATTCGATATCCAGGTGGTTGGTCGGCTCATCGAGCAACAACACGTCCGGACGGCGAAGCAATAACTTTGCCAACTCGATACGCATACGCCAGCCACCGCTGAACTCGGAAGTCGGACGTTCAAAATCACTGCGGTTAAATCCCAGACCGATCAAAGTACGTTCCAGTTCTGCATGGTAGTTGCTTCCCCCCATCAGCTGGAAATGTTCGGAAAGATGTGTTACCTTATCTATCAGCTTCTGATACGATTCCGTTTCGTAGTCGGTCCGTTCAGCCAGTTCCAGATTCAGCCGTTCGATATCCTTTTCCATTTCTTGGATATGACCGAAAGCCTGTTCCGCCTCTTCACGGACAGTACGGCTATCGGTCAGCTGCATCTGTTGCGGCAGATAGCCGATCGTCGTCTCTTTGGGAATACTCACCGTACCGGATGTCGGAGACTGCAAACCTGCAAATATCTTCAACATCGTAGATTTTCCCGCCCCGTTCTTACCGACCAGTGCGATACGATCCTTCTTGTTTACCACAAACGAAACATCATCAAAAAGCGTAAATCCGCCAAATTCAACTGTTAGTCCTTCAACCGAAATCATATCTATTTCTTTTATGGCTGCAAAAGTACACAAAAATCGCCTACCACTCCAAATTAGCAGAATGCAGTATCATAATATATGTCACAAAACCGGACAGTACCTTATCGGTAGAAAAAAAATAATTAGTAATATCAGGAAAAATACTCGGAGGATTAAAAATAGAAACGACTAAGTTCTAGCAGAACTAATTTATAACGACACCGCAAATATAGCATATTTTTTATTATCAATACCTAAATATATTAAAATTAATTACGATCAACAAGAACTTAAGTTGAATATGTTAATTATTAATTACGCAATTAAGTTAACATGCTTTTTTCTATCCGTCACCAATTTTGCCCTAAACGACTGATATATTAATAATTAGTTATAATAGAAACGACTAAGTTCTGCTAGAACTATGATAACTTCAAAACTAGTATTAATTATCAATAAAAAAACACATGAACTACAGGTCTATTTTCAAGCAAAACAAACTCCCTTTGCTTCTAATCGCACTTGCTTTTCCTGTTTCAGTAACCACTTCTTCTTTGTATGCCACAACAACAGAAGTAACTATTACCCAACAGAAAAAAGCCATAAACGGAGTAGTCTTTGACGGTGGATTAAATGAACCACTAATTGGTGCTAACGTTGTTGTGAAAGGAACAACCAACGGTACTGTTACGGATTTGGATGGCAAATTCACTTTAGAAGCCGCTCCAAATGACATTCTAGTCATTAGTAGTATCGGATTTAAGTCATTAGAAATTAAAGCCTCTGATGCAGCGAAAGGAAAAATCACACTACAAGAAGACACACAAGCGCTGGACGAAGTAGTTGTTGTAGGCTATGGCGTACAGAAAAAAGCCAATCTGACAGGTTCTGTGGCTCACATCTCGGCAGAAGCGATTGAATCGCGTAGTGTAGCAAGTGTTTCGGCAGCTTTAGCCGGACAAATTCCAGGTGTAACGGCAATACAAAGTTCCGGTGCCCCTGGATCGCAAACCGCAAGTATTACGATTCGTGGAACAAACTCTATCAACGGCGGTAGCCCGCTGGTAATTGTTGATGGTGTACCCGGCAGTATGAATACGATCGACCCGCAGGACATCGAGAGTCTTACCGTATTGAAAGATGCCGCTTCTTCTGCCATTTACGGTGTGCAAGCTGCTAATGGTGTTATTTTGATTACCACTAAAAAAGGTAAAAAAGGTGACAAAGCCCGCATTAACTATTCAGGTTCCGTTGCCTGGTCATCACCGGTTGCATTATTAAAATTCCTGGGTGCCGGAGATTATGCCATGTTATACAATGAAGCTGTAAAAAATGAAAATCCTAATGCCATCCTCCCTTACACAGAAGAAGACATTCAAAACTATCGAAACGGAACACTCCCCGACACAGACTGGTATGATGAAACATTCAAAAAGAATGCACTGGAAACATACCATAACCTGTCTATCAATGGAGGTTCGGAAAAAACCAGTTACAATGCCTCTATCGGTTATACACGCCAGGATGGTTTGATCGACGTCAATAAATACGACCGTTTCAACGGACGTATCAGCGTAGACAGTGACATCAATAAATGGTTGACTGCCGGATTAAATGTTTCCGGTTACAGAGGAACTAAAAACGACGGCTGGGAAGGTTATGCTTCACTACGCCAATATTGTAACCGACTGGCTCCTATTTACCCTGTATACAATGACGACGGCAGCTTCTATTACAGCGGTCTGAACAATCCGGTTGCCCACCTCAACAATACAGGTTTCACACGACAGGTCGACCAGCAGCTTAATGCGACAGCCTATGCTAAAGTCAATATTTTACCGGAGTTGAATGTCAAAGCGTTATTCTCTGTCCGCAATGATACCCGAAACAACGAAGGTTTCAAAAAACTGTTGGAATACGGAACCGGAAACAATACATTTAACTCCGGTCTGCGTGAAGGATACCAAAAATATTACGACTGGAACTGGTATACAACACAAGTCCTGGCCAATTACAACAAAACATTCGGTAAACATTCATTAACCGCATTAGCCGGTTTCGAACAAATCTATTACAATTACAAATATACCGAAGCTACCCGCAAAGGCGGTGGAAACGATGAATTAACCGAATCACTAAACACGCTGGATAAGTCTTCCCAGACAAATAAGAACGGAGGACACGAAACTGCACGCCGTTCTTATTTCGGACGCGTTCAATATGATTTCAACAACAAATATTTATTTGAAGCGAACTTACGCGCGGATGCCTCTTCACGTTTCCCTAAAGATTCCCGTTGGGGTTACTTCCCTTCTGTTTCTGCCGGCTGGCGTATCACGGAAGAAAGTTTTGTAAAAGATGCCGATATCAAATGGTTGAGCAACTTAAAAATTCGTGCAGGCTGGGGACAAACTGGTAATGAAGAATTATCAGATAGCGATATCTATCCGTCGATAGCAACGTATGCGTATGGAAGCTATATGTTCGGAAATTCTCTTTATTCTACCGCCTACGAGACTCGTTATGTAAACTCCCAACTGAAATGGGCAACCGTAACAAACTACGAAGGAGCTATTGAAGCAGGTTTCCTGAATAACCGTTTAGGATTTGAATTAGCTGTCTATAAAAAGAAAACCAAAGATATGTTGTTGTATTTACCGGTACAGGGTGTTTTGGGTATGGACGCTCCTGCACAAAATGCCGGTAGTATGCAAAATACAGGGTTCGACCTGAGTTTATTCCATAACAACCGCATCAACAAAGATTTCAGTTATGCAGTCAACCTGAATATAGCTTATGTAAAGAATAAAATTACAGACATGTGCGGAACAGAAGGAGAAAATCCGGACGACAGTAAATACTGGTATCTGGAAGGGTATGCTTTAGGTTCATTCTATGGGTACGAAGCTATCGGTTATTTCAACACGGAAGAAGAATTAGCTAATGATGCAAAACGTACCGGAACAGAACAGTTAGGTGATATCAAATACCGCGACTTGAATAATGACGGTAAAATCGATGCAGCAAACGACCGTAAAGTAATCGGTAAAGACAAACCGTCATGGACAGGTGGTCTGAACATCGCTCTTTATTACAAAGATTTCGACTTCTCAGCTTTCTTCCAAGGAGCCTTCGATGTATATGGTTATTATACAGGTGAATCTTCTTACGCGTTCTACAATAGCGGCAAAGTATTGGAACGTCATCTGGATCGCTGGACTCCGGAAAACCATAATGCTTCTTATCCGCGTATCACAAAAGATTCACAGATAAACTTCTCGACCTCTTCCTTCTGGTTGCAGGATGCTTCGTATGTTCGTTTAAAAAATATTTCATTAGGATATAATATTCCGTCTGTCCTTACTCAAAAAATAGGAATCGACAAGGTTAAAGTATATATTTCCGGTGAAAACCTTCTGACCTTCAGCGGTCTGGAAGGCATTGACCCCGAAGCTCCGGCTTCCAATCGTGGAGCTTATTACGGAAACGTAAAAAAAGTATCATTAGGCTTAAAAGTATCATTCTAATTTCTCATGACTAAACAAATATGAAAAAGAATATATTATCAGTTGCCATATCGGCCTTATTATTATGTTTTTGTTCGTGCAGCGATTTTCTGGATCGTTACCCGAAAGAAGAGTTGTCTGACGGTAGCTTCTGGACAAAACCGGCCGATGCAGAAATGTTTGTAGCAGACATATATGGTATATTACCCGGTAGCGCAAATGGAGACATAGACGGAGATATCAACTCCGATAATGCAGTACACGGAATCAAATGGGCGGCAGGTGATGTGTCGAAAGGAATTTACGACCCGGCCGGATTTGGATGGAGCGGAAGTTATTCATCTATCCGGGCCTGTAACATCTTGCTCGAAAAAATCGATATGATAGAAGACTATCCTGTTGCAGATAAAGAAGCGACTATCGGTGAAGCACGTTTTTTACGCGCTTACCTATATTTTGAGTTGATCCAACAATTCGGGGATGTTCCTTATATAGAAAAGAGCCTTGCATTAGACGAGATGGAAGGTATTACTCGTACTCCCCGTGAAGAAGTATACAAAAAAGTCATGGAAGATTTCGATTACGCCATCGAAAAACTTCCGGTACAGTGGCCCTCTGACAAATACGGACGAATCACAAAAGGTGCCGCCTATGCAATGAAAGCACGTGCCGCCCTGTATTATGCCGATTGGGAAGTTGCGGCAAAAGCGGCCAAAGCTGTTATCGACTCAAATCAATACGAACTGTTCGATGCTGAAGGTACAGGCCGTTATGCCGAATTGTTCTGGGAAAGCCAAGAAGCTTGTAGTGAAGCCATTTTGATCCGCCAGTTCAATGCTCCCGATAACACAAACTACATCATCGGATGGGAATGTTTTCCTACTAAAGGTTGGGGAGGTATCAATCCGACACAAAGCCTGGTAGACGCATTCGAATGTATCGACGGTGCTCCGATCAACAAATCTTCTTTATATGATGAAACAGATCCATTTACCAACCGCGATCCGCGTCTGGAAGTCTGTGTATTGCATGACGGCGAAGAAATGTATGGAACGACTATTAAAGTAGCACCATTAAAATCAAGTGGAAACACCGGTATCGCACAACATGGCGATGCCACAGCCACCGGTTATTATCAACAAAAATGGTTAGATCCCAATATAGACCCTCAATCCACAGGATGGGATATGGGAAAAGATTGGCATGTAATCCGTTTTGCCGAAGTCTTATTAACTTATGCAGAAGCCCAAAATGAAATAGCAGGTTTGGACGATTCAGCATTCGAAGCGGTAAACCGTGTACGTCGTCGTGCCGGCATTCCCGAATTGCAAAAAAACGATGCGAGCAAACCGACCTATTGCGGAACACAGGATGAACTGCGCCAGCGTATCCGTAACGAATGGCGTGTTGAATTTGCACTGGAAGGAGGTAAACGCCAATGGGATATTCGTCGTTGGGGCATAGCCAAAGATGTACTGAATGCTCCATTCCTGGGATTAAAATACAAATTAGTTGACGATCCGAATGCTCCTGCCGAAGACGGAGGTAAAAAGTGTATTCTCTATCAGGGAGAAAACATAAAACTGACAGGTAGCCGTTATTCCGATCATAATTATGTATATCCGGTTCCACAATCCGAAATCGATCTGAATCCGGCATTGACTCAAAACGCCGGTTATGAATAACAAACTCTAAAAGGGAAGATGTATCAAATGTCTCTGACTGTCTTTGATACATCTTCCTCTTTTCCTGAAACATAAAATATGAAAAACACCTATTGGATTCCATTCCTATGCCTGACCGGACTGTTTCTGTTTCTATTTTCCGACAGTATGGCTTACGTCATATCTTATCATGAACAGCAGGAACTATTTCTGTTCAGCCGTCCTTATCTGGAAAAGTATATTTATGAAATCGGGGGTGCAGGTCGGTATATCTCAAATTTCATCACCCAATTCTTTTATTTTCCCCTTGCCGGTAAACTTATTTTTTCATTGTTATTGTCTTCTCTTTATCTGCTTCCCTACTTAACCTGCCGGAAACTTACCGGTAAAGAAGACCCACTGCATATAGCTTTATTGATGCCACTCCATCTGCTCATTCAATTCGAATCTGTTGATTTCAACTTTTACCATGCTTCAAATCTCTTTTGCTCTTTTCTTATATTATATCTTCTTTCTTTTTCCGGAAAAAAATATTTCTGCTATACCTTAATTCCTTTTTTATTAATAACAGGGTTCTGTCTGGGATATTCATCCCCTCTCCTGTCTGTCTCCATCCTCTTCGTCACGGGATTATCTGCGCGGTATTTAACACCTTATCTTACCAATAAAAAAAGATATTTCTACTGTTCTGCCATCTGTCTCTGTTTATATACCGGAAGTACATTTTATTCTTTTGTTATTCATTATAATATGAAAGAACGGTTACTGCTTGAGGCCGAGACTTATGTAATAAATAAAGAATGGGACAAAGTGCTAATCTGCTCCGGTAAACTCCGCGGTAACAACCAACTGATGGAGTATTTCCGTAATATGGCTCTTTTTCATACCGGACGTATGCCCTACGACCTCTTGAAATATCCCCAAAGTAAAGGAGTCGCCTCTCTGTACCTCCCCTGGACAGGCGAAGCCAGGAGAAGCCGGTACGGACATTATATTTACGAACAACTGGGCTATATAAACGAAGCTCACCGCTGGGCATTCGAAGCAATGGTCGTATATGGAGAAACGGCGCCAATCGTCATCAACCTGATTCGGTATAATATAGCAAACCGACGTTACCCTATTGCATTACGCTTTATCAACATTTTGAAACAAACGCTTTTCTATCAAAAAGAAGCGGAGAAATATGAAAAAATGATACGGGAAAAGCAAAATCCGCTGCCGAATGCTCTTCCGTATGCCCCAAACGAAAAGATACGCTTTGCAAATATACTGAATCTAGGTCCGGAATTAAGTTATTTATGTGACCGAGATTCTACCAATCGTATGGCCTTCGAGTACCTGATGAGCAATTTGATTCTTAGCAACCAAATCACACGGTTTGCCGAGAATTTAGGAAGAATCCGGAATTTCGCCTACCCCTCCTTGCCCCGACTATACGAAGAAGCACTCTATTCCTATAAACTGGGAGTAGATGATGAAACATTCCAGGCACTCGGTTTCACAATCAGCCAAGAAACGGAAGAAAGGTTTCGGAATTATTATATCCTCTATCAACACAAAGAACTAAAAAAACTCAAGGAACAATTCGGGGACACCTTTTGGTATTACCTTCACTTCCTGAGTCCTTACGGTAATAAAATCATTGATAAATAAGAATTTATGAATCATACTTCTTCTATATCTTTTATACATTCCTGCATACTGCCCTGTCTGGCAATACTGGCCTTGTTGTGTGCATGTCGGCAAACACATATAACTCCGGATGGGCAAAGCGATAAACCGCTCACTATTTTTCCGGACTATACAGGAGTCACATTTCCTTCCAACATTGCTCCGCCCAACTTTCGGATCATGGAAGAAGGGGATGAATTCTACACGGAAATAGGTAACTCAAAAAAGATATTCTTCACTTCTAAAACAAGACAATCATCAGTCAACATCACAGAAAACGATTGGAGTAAACTTTTGAAAGAGACAGCCGGTGAGACATTCTATATCCGCATCTTTGTACGCCAAAACGGAAAATGGATACAATTTCCCGATATAACAAATTATATTTCCGAATCGCCTATAGACCCCTATCTGGTTTACCGGCTAATCTATCCAGGATATGAATTATGGAACCAAATAGGCATTTATCAGCGCGACCTCACCTCTTATCGGGAAATACCGCTGATAGAAAACCAATCCATTGAAAAAGACTGCCTGAATTGTCATACCTTCTGTAAAAATTCACCGGAAACTATGATGATACATATACGAGGAAAGGTTGGAGGAACTTTAGTTTACAGGCAGGGAAAAATCAACAGGCTGGATGTCAAATCTCCGGAGATGAAAAACGGAGGAGCATATGCCGCCTGGCATCCGGAAGGACGGTATCTGGCTTTTTCAGTTAATGAAATTCAACAATATTTCCATTCGACAGGCCCGAAAGCCGTCGAAGTATCCGATTCAGAATCCGACCTGCTCTTATTGGACACGAAAACAAACCGTCTAATATCCTCACCCGCCATTTATGGAAAGGAATGGATGGAAACTTTCCCTACCTGGAGTCCAGACGGAACAATGCTCTACTTCTGCCGGAGCAAAGCAATCAATGAAAAAACGCCTTTGGACAGCATACACTATGACCTATTCAAAATAGCATTTGATGCCGGAAAAGAATGTTTCGGAACACCGGAATGTATCTACGAAGCTTCCCAAAAAGGAAAAAGCGTCTCCTTTCCCCGGATCTCGCCAGACGGAAAATACCTGATGTTCACCTGTTCGGATTATGGTAATTTCTCTATCTGGCATCCTGAAAGCGAACTATACCTATTAAATATGGAAACAAACGAGATACGTAATATGGAAGAGGTTAACAGCAACGATGTCGAAAGTTTTCACACTTGGTCTTCAACCGGAGAATGGTTCGTCTTCAGCAGTAAACGGCAGGACGGATTATGGGCACATCCTTACATCGCTAAATTCGACAGACAAAAAGGTACAGCCGGCAAACCTTTCGTTCTACCCCAAAAAGACCCAGATTTTTATTTCTACTTTACCCAGACATTCAACTTGCCGGAACTACTCACAACACCTGTAAAAATCGGGAACGAACTGATCAGGCAAACTCGAAATAATAAAGAAACAGTAAGTTGGGATAGAAAATAATTGTTATCTTCGTCCCCAAATTAACTACTAACAATTTATAATTCATGAGGAAAAAAAGTTTAACATTATTAGTGGCTACTACCTTAGCCAGCAGTGTTCTATTTTCGTCTTGCATCGGATCATTCGGCTTGACAAACAAACTTCTGAGTTGGAACAGCAATATCGACAGCAAGTTCGTTAACGAACTGGTATTTATCGCTTTCTGGATTGTCCCTGTTTATGAAATTTCAGCGCTCGCTGATGTACTGGTGCTGAACTCTATCGAATTTTGGAGCGGAAGCAACCCTGTAGCAGATGCAGGAACCGTAAAGACAATCAACGGAAAAGACGGTGTATACACTGTTGAAACCAAAAAAGACGGATACCACATCCAAAAAGAAGGCGAAGAAAAAGCCATCGATCTCGTATTCAACGAAGCAGACAAGAGCTGGAGTGTTGAAGCCGACGGCGAAGCAACCAAGCTGTTAAAGTTTACTGAAAACGACGAAGTTGTCATGTATTTGCCGGATGGTAAAGAAATGAACGTAGAATTGAATCAGGCAGGTGTTCTAGCATTCCGTCAAGTAGCTGAAGGTTATTCTTTTTACGCTGCTAAATAAAAAACAACTTTAAAAATGGGAGACTGGTAATTGGTATGTATATAACCTTACCAGCCTCCTATTTTTTATCAGATACTACCAACCTAAATAAATACAAATGAAACACTTGGTTAAGAAAGCAATGCTCACCGGAGCATTCGGTTGCTTCCTTTTGGGTACTGCATTGGCTGATAATGCGACTGCATCCCAGGACACGAAGCCTTACTGGCAGGACGTTCAGGTCGTTGCCGTAAACAAAGAACTGCCGCGCAGCTCGTTTATGACGTACGGCGACCGTTCGACAGCCCTTACTTCACGTTTTGAAAAGAGTCCCTACTATTCATTACTGAACGGAACCTGGAAATTCTATTTTGTAGACTCCTACAAAGATCTTCCGGCAAATATCACAGATCCTTCAACAAGCACTTCTTCCTGGGATGATATTACCGTGCCAGGCAACTGGGAGCTTCAGGGACATGGTACAGCCATCTATACAAACCATGGCTACGAGTTCAAACCCCGTAACCCGCAGCCTCCGCTATTGCCGGAAACAACTCCGGTAGGCGTTTACCGTCGCGACTTCGAAATCCCGGCAAACTGGGACGGACGTGATGTGTATCTGCACATTGCAGGTGCCAAATCAGGTCTTTACGTTTATGTGAACGGCAAGGAAGTCGGTTACAGCGAAGATTCTAAAAATCCGGCAGAGTTCCTGATTAACGACTATCTGCAACCGGGAAAGAATGTTCTTACCCTGAAGATATTCAGATGGAGCACCGGTTCATATCTGGAATGCCAGGACTTCTGGCGCATCAGCGGTATCGAACGTGATGTATTCCTGTGGTCACAACCCAAGATTGCAGTAAACGATTTCCGCGTAATCTCTACCCTGGACGATACTTATAAAAACGGTATCTTCAACCTGGCCGTAGACATCAAAAACCATACGAAAGCAGCAAAAGACATCACTGTATCTTACGAACTGCTGGATGCAAAAGGACAGACTGTTGCAACCGCCGACAACAAGTTATGGGTCGGAGCCAACAGTATCAAGACAGCTTCTTTTGAAAAAGAGCTGAACGATGTCGCCACCTGGAGTGCTGAACATCCGAATCTTTACAAACTGTTGATGACGGTAAAGGAAGACGGTAAAGTAACGGAAGTCATTCCTTCGAACGTTGGTTTCCGCCGCATCGAAATCAAACCGATCGACCAGATTGCCGGCAACGGAAAGCCTTACACCGTACTGTTGTTCAACGGACAGCCGATTAAGTTCAAAGGGGTGAATATCCACGAACATAACCCACAGACTGGCCACTATATGACAGAAGAACTGATGCGTAAAGACTTCGAACTGATGAAGAAAAACAACATCAACTCTGTACGTTTGTGCCACTATCCGCAGGACCGCCGGTTCTATGAACTCTGCGACGAATACGGATTATATGTCTACGATGAAGCCAACGTGGAATCGCACGGTATGTATTATAGCCTGAGCAAAGGCGGTTCGCTGGGTAACAATCCGGAATGGTTGTTGCCGCACATGGACCGTACGATGAATATGTACGAACGTAACAAGAACTATCCGTCAGTAACTATCTGGTCTTTGGGTAACGAAGCCGGTAACGGATACAACTTCTACCAGACTTATTTATATGTAAAGAATAAGGAAAAAGGAGCAATGAACCGTCCGGTCAACTACGAACGTGCTCTTTGGGAATGGAATACCGACATGTATGTACCGCAGTATCCGAGTGCAGGATGGCTGGAAGAAATCGGAAAAGAAGGTAGCGACCGTCCGATAGCTCCTTCCGAATATGCCCATGCCATGGGTAACTCGACCGGTAACCTTTGGGGACAGTGGAAAGCCATCTACAAATATCCGAACCTCCAGGGTGGTTGGATTTGGGACTGGGTAGACCAGGGACTTCTTGTTAAGGATGAAAACGGCAAAGACTATTATGCATACGGTGGCGACTTCGGCGTTAATATGCCTAGCGACGGTAATTTCCTTTGCAACGGTATCGTAAATCCGGACCGCACTCCGCATCCGGCCATGAAAGAGGTGAAATTTACACATCAGAACGTTGGTTTCGATGCCGTGGATGTAGCTAACGGCGTGTTTAAAATCACGAACCGCTTCTACTTCACCAACCTGAAGGATTATACGATTACATATACTGTAAAAGCGAACAACAAGGTAATCAAGAGCGATAAAGTTTCACTTGACCTGGCTCCGCAGGCTTCACAGGAAATCACTGTTCCCGTAGCAGGTCTGAAACCACAGGCCGGCGTCGATTATCTGGTTAATTTCATTGTTACTTCTAACAAACAGGAAGGGGTAATTCCTGCCGGTTACGAAATCGCCCAGGACCAGTTCCGCTTACCGATAGAAGCCGATAAAGTTGCTTATAAGGCAGGTGGTCCTAAACTAGCCGTATCAGAAGAAGGTGATAATGTGAAAGTAGCTTCTTCCAAGGTGAACTTCGTGTTCGACAAGAAGTCAGGCGTTGTTAGTTCTTATAAGGTGGGCGGCACGGAATATTTCAACGAAGGTTTCGGTATCCAGCCGAACTTCTGGCGTGCTCCTAACGACAACGACTACGGAAGCGGTAACCCGAAACGTTTGGAAATATGGGAACTGTCAAGCCGTAACTTCAACGTGACTAAGGCTGCTGCCGAAATCGTCGACGGAAATGCCATCGTAAATGTGGAATATAAATTACCGGCCGGTAACGAATTCCTTATCACTTATAAGATTTATCCCGACGGTGTAATGAATGTGGCTACCCACTTCACCCCCGCTCATCTGGATGGCGTAAAGATTGGAATCTCCGAAGCGACTGCAACAGCTACGTTCTCACCCGGACGTGACAAAGTCAGCGACCGTGACAAAATGGTTGTTCCCCGTATCGGCGTACGTTTCCGTCTGCCGGTAACTATGGACCAGTTGGAATACTTCGGCCGCGGGCCAGTAGAAAATTATTGGGACCGTAAAGCCGGTTACATGATCGGGCAATACAAGAGCACAGCAGAAGAGCAATACTTCCCCTATGTTCGTCCGCAGGAAAACGGCCACCATTGCGATACCCGCTGGCTCACATTAGGCGGCAAAGGCAAGAACCTGTTAATCGTTGCTGACGATGATATGGAATTCAACGCCATGCGTAACTCCGTGGAAGATTTCGATGCCGGTAAGACAACCAACCGTCCGTACCAGTGGAACAACTTCACACAGGAAGAAATCAACAACCGCCCGAACATTGGTCCGTACGATAAACCTCGCCAGACACACATCAATGATATTACCCCGCGTAACTTCGTTGAAGTATGTGTTGACCTGAAACAACAGGGACTGGCCGGTTACGACAGTTGGTATTCACGTCCTGAACCTGAATATACATTACCTGCCGACAAGGAATACAAGTGGGGCTTCACTTTAATCCCGGCAGAAAATGCCAGCAGCGCACAAAAGAAAGCGGGCTATAGTTACAAATAAATAAAGCAATCATAAGATAGAAAGGGGACTCTGTACATTCAGGGTTCCCTTTTTATATTATGTGAATTCGGTATAACTAATTTAGAAATAATTGAGTTATCCCGTTCCCGTGCTTGACACGGGATCGCAAAGGCACAGACCGTATCCTATAATATCTTTTGATACCGCCAGTTCTCTTGCGGCCCCGTGTCAAGCACGGGGACAGGATAGCTCATATCTGATAATAACTGAAACAAATTAATTCCGCGAACAGGTAAATAAACAGAATAGAAAGATACTACACAAAGTTTTATATATTTATCTACCATCTGCAACCAATCCATATAACACACTGTATATATGCCACATAGATGGTGACAGATACCTGATTTTATCTGCAACCACATCTGCCATCTACCACTCTTTAATTGATATTATTCTGAAGCGTTTACTATATATACAGGTGACAGATGGCAGATACAGTGGCAGACAAACACACTGCATCTGCAACCCATAATTTATTGGAAATTAATACCATATCTGAGATAGTGACAGATGGCAGATGTTTTTGTAAAACAGTATGTATTATATTTGTATCAGCCTGGTGAAATTGTCACTGAATATTATCTCAAAGGTCACTACTTATTATCACTAAAGTCACTACTAACTAATGCATGAGTCGTTAGCAAGTATTACTACCCTGTACAGGCTAGCCGATTACGGTGTACAGGTTGTTCGACTAAGGTGTACACCCTAATCCACCAGGGTGTACAGGATAATTTTACTGAGTCAGGACTTTAGAGATAGAAGTTAGGGAGATATGTAATAATTTATCCTTTACTTCTTTATAATAGATGAAAGAAGTAATCTTTCCGTGCCTACTACATCATGAAACTAAGTAACGCCAGCCGTATATCCGAATAACGGAAAACATACCCTGCTGAAAGTAACCGGGCCGGATAAGCCTGTTGTCCTTTGGTGATTAATTCTTCTCCTTCTCCATAAAGATACCTGAATACTCTCCGGGGAAGGGGTAACCATGCCGGGCGGTGCATCACTTCGGCAACCACCTTTGTAAAAGCCCGGTTCGTCAGTGGTTGAGGAGCAACCAGGTTGACAACTCCCGATAAATCCTTATGTTCGATAATAAACTGCATGGCATGCAGCACATCTTCTATATGTATCCAGGAGAATCCCTGTTTGCCGGAAGCAATCTTTCCTCCGACAAAAAAGCGGAATGGCAGCAACATCTTAGGCAATGCCCCTCCATCCTTTGACAATACAACCCCAAAACGGACTACTACCAACCGGATGTCTCTCGACAATTTCTGCGCCTCATCTTCCCAACGGATACAGACATCAGACAGGAAACCCGTTCCCACAGACGTACTGCTTTCCGAATAAATACCGCTATCCGGATAAATACCGACTGCTGATGCGGAGATAAATACTTTCGGCTTCACTTCCATCTCATTGATGATAGATACCAACCGCCTGGTAGTATAAATACGGCTGTTCATTATTTTACGTTTGGCTTTCCTTGTCCAACGCTGGTTTATCGTAGCTCCGGCCAGATTGATTACAACATCACATCCGGTCAATGCCTGTTTCAGCTTTTCGTCCGACCTCGAACGGAACATCGCATGTTTCAAAGGGACAACGACATCTCCGCCGGCAGATAAAAACTCTGTCAGATGCTGTCCTATAAAACCTGAATTACCGCTGATTGCAATTCTCATCTCCTTCTTCTTCAATATTATTCTTCAATAAGAGAACAAGAAGGGTTTATAGTTTGTTGTAACTAGTTGGATGACAATTGTATTAAAGGTTGTAATTCTTGTTCAAAAATTTCTTTACTGATGATACGGTAATGCGGAGAGTAACTGTCGGCTCTGCAATCTCCCCTTCTGTTTCCGTATAGGAAGCCATTTCGCGGCGAAGATAATTACCGGCGGCTGTTGTGTCGCTAACGATATGCCCCGGACCGAACTTATCCTGGAAAAAGTTCTTGTACAAATCTTTCAACGTTGATTTCGGATACCCCTGCATCTGCCGTTCGACGGCAGAGCGGACGGCCTTATCAAAGTCAGTCTTCTCCGCCGCAGAAACCCACAGGCAGAGAAGACAGAAAAAAGAGATAAGCAGATTGCGCTTCATGCTTATTTGATTACTTCTTTTAATGTATTAGGCAAATCTTCGCCAGTGATATTCTTGGCGATGATTACACCGTCAGGATTGAGCAATACGTTTGCCGGAATGCCGCGGACACCATACAAGGCAGGTATCTCCGAATCCCAATACTTCAAATCGGAGACGTGTGTCCAGGTCAGGTTGTCATCGGCGATGGCCTTCAACCATTTGTCTTTGTTGTTATCCAGGGAGATACCGATAATCGTAAAGTTCTTATCCTTGTAATCCTGGAAAGCCTTCACTACATTCGGATTCTCACGACGGCAGGGAGGACACCAGGAAGCCCAAAAATCAAGTAATACATATTTACCTCGGAAATCGGACAGAGAGACAGCCACACCGGCTGTATCCGGCAAAGAAAATTCGGGAGCCGTCTTGCCAATCTGCACATTCTCCAACTGGCCGATGATGCCATCCAGGTCTTTTACATAAGGACAGTCGGCCAGCGTCGGAGATATCTTGGCACGGGTCGCCTTCAACTGGTCCAACGGAAGCTGATAGGTAAAATAACGATACAGGTAGAAAGCCGCAGCCGGCGAATCCGGGTATTTGCTTATCAGGCTATCTATATCGAAACCTTTCTCAAAGACCTTACTCTGGTTTTCCTGGAAAATCGTATTGACCGGAGAGTTCTGAACGATAATAGTCTCGCCGTCATTTCCGAGCGTCACGTCCATATTCGTATTCTCAACAAAGAGTTGTACCGGATAATTCATATCCTCGGTAGCCAGACCATACAGCAGGGGCTGGCTCACTTCTCCCTTGAATGTGAATTTACCATCCTTAATATCGGCGGTATCCACATCGAAGAACATTTTATTACGGAACGTTTTCAGGTAAATCTTACCGTCAGGCATATTCTCCACGACTCCGTTTATCACATAACCTTTAGGCGTTTCCTGGCAACTTGCCAACAGGAACACAGCCATAACCATCATTACTAGTTGTTTCATTTTGCTTTACTTGTTTTTATAGTTGACAGGCGCAACTTATTTAACATCGGGATGATGATACCTTCCTTTCTTCAGGGTAATCTTGCCATATTCTATGGCACGTACCGGACAACGGTGAATGCAGGCAACACATTGCACACAGGTATCCGACCAGACAGGCTTTCCTTCGGACAGCGTTATGGTCCCGGTCGGACAAACTTTCTCACACAAACCGCATGAGATGCAGGCATCCGTTACCCGAAAGGAGTTCTTCCCTATGGCAAAATTAGCAAAAAGAGGATATATCCAGTAGCTTTTGAGTCCCGGCAGACTTCCTTTATTGTATAAATTAACGTTTTTACTTTCGCGGATAGCAGCAGCGATAGCAGCGACGGCGGCGGGCGCATCTTCCAGTTTCTGTCTTTCGACTTCCTTGCTGTCTACGTCAAAACCAGGCAGGAGAATATAGTTATTCGGCATAATGACCGAGTAACCGGCCATAAGCGTTATCCCTCGTTTAGACAAGGCTTTCTCCATCCTGTCAGCAGTATAACCGCATTCGTCGCCACAGGTGGATACGGAATATACGGGTTGCTTATCGTAGCCGGTCAGCTTCAGTTTCGAGATAAAACGGGTAACAGGGACAGCTGGTCCCCACGAATGTACGGGATAGACAAACAGCACTTTCTCATCTTCCCTGAGCGGACAGACAATTTCCTTTTTATTGGTTTTTAACTCCTCCGCTATCGAAACGACAGGTTCTCCCAACGCGATACTCAAAGCATTCGCCACCCAACGGGAGTTTCCGGTACCTGAAAAGTAAAATATCATACGCGTATCTCTGTTTTGCCCACAAATGTAAATATAATTCAGAACTAATATCTTATCTTTGTCAAATAAGAAAACCTAAGAAGATATATTATGACAACAATGGAATTAAATTTACGGAAACAACACTTTACCCAGTTCATCCTTTCGATGGATGAAGAGGAGTTTACTGAATTGGAGAAATATGCTAAAACATTATCTCTAAAAAAGGCTGCATCTAAAAGTAAGCCCTACCCATGGGCTTTATCTGAAAAAGAATTGACATCTTGTGTTAGGGAAGCCAGGGAAGATGTCTTGTATGGACGTTGTATTTCTGACGAAGACCTGACAAAAGATTACCGTATTTGATACCCGGCAAGCCCCTGATAAATTAAGGAGTTTACTCAATCTATAAACCGAAAAGCCCCGATGTTCGTTATCAGGGCTTTTCGATTTATATCCAATTTCTTACAACTCCACATCCCAAACCCCGGCACTTTTCTCCAGCTCCACCAGTGCCGCACTGTAATTGAAGAGTGTTTCTATATACTGGGCCTGCACATCATCATACGTCCGCTGGGCATCGAGTACCTCCAGGAGGGAGACTTCTCCACGGTTATAGCTGTAAATCTTTCCGTCGATTACCTCCCGGGCGGCATGAAGCATACCGTTTTCATAATGACTGACCTGTTCTGTCAATGACTGATAACTCCGGTATGCCTGCATAACTTCCGTCTGTACCTGCAACAAAGCCTGCTGATACTGCGTCTCGGCCTGCTGTTCACGGAAACGGGCAGCACGGACAGTCCCCTTATTGAAGTTGGAAAACTTCAGGGGAATGGCAATCCCGGCCGTCACCCCGGTAAAGGGTGGTGCTGGGGCCTCCTCATTATGCACCCGGGCATTCTTACTGATGGCAATAGACAGGTCGACATCCGTATTCCGTTCCCGCCGGGTCGCTTTCAGGGCACGGGAAGCGACTTCCTTATTCTTCATGGCCGCTACCAGGTCGGCACGATTCATCGAAGCAGTGGAAATCAAATCAGCAAGCACAAAATCACGGGGTGAAATCCGCAATGAAGCATCGGGGACGTACAAGGTATCGAGGGCAACCGAGCCGGTCAACAGGTTCAGATTAGAAAAAGCATTATGCAAATCGGTTTCCGCTTGCAATAATTCATTTTTCAATATCCCTGCCTCCAGACGGCTCTGGATAGCATCAATCTCCATGATTTTCCCTAAAGTAAAACGGACACTGTCGCTCTCTGCCAGCTGCCGGATATTCTCATAGGCGTTCTGTTTTACCTTATATAATTCATATTGTTTCAACGCCTCCAGGTAGGAAACGGTTGCTTCGGCACGCAGGTTACGGAAATAATCGGCAAGGAGTGCCTTTGTCAACTCGCTTTCACTACGGGCCAACGCCATATTCGCTCCCCGCTTTCCGAAAGAAAACGTTTTACTCAGTTCAACCTCCACTCCTTCTCCCATTTGCAGACTTCCGTTCTCGTTGTTGAAATAAGAGACGGACAGGTTCGGGTCGTTGAATACTTTCGACGCAACCACTTCCGCCTCGGACACATTCATATTCAGACGTTCGGCTGCATACTCCAGGTTCCCTTCCGCCACCTTCTCCATATAATTGCGGTAAGAAAGGGGAACCATTTGTTGTGCACTGCCGGCCAGGCTTCCGGCAAGCAGGCACATTGTTATATAATGTCGCATAGCTACTATTTTTAATCAGACATTCGTATTCTTTACATCAGAAGATACTATCTCTTCATCCAGATAATGCTTTTCCACCAGATAGTATAAGGCTGGAAGCACATAAAGCGTAATAACGGTCGCAAACAACAGTCCGTACACAATCACCGTCGCCAGCGGACGTTGCACATCTGAACCGATACCTGTACTCAACGAGGCAGGCAGCAAACCGAGCACAGCCACCGTTGCCGTCATCAGAATCGGGCGGAAACGGTGTTTCGCCCCGGTTATGATTGACTGCTTAAAACCTCGGTCACGGCTACGCAGGTTATTGATATGCGAAATCATAATCACACCGTTTTGTATAGCGACACCAATCAAGGCTATAAAACCGACGGCAGAAGAGACATTCAACGTCATCCCCCGGACATTCAATGCCAGCATCCCTCCGAAAAGGGCCAGGGGAACCACACACATCATCAGAGCAGCCTGGCGGAATTTGCCACAGGCGGCAAACAGCAACAACAGCATAATACCCAACGCCAAAGGGACTACTGCCGCCAGACGGTTATAGGCACGGTGCTGGTTCTCGAACTGACCGGCCCATTGCAGATGGACGGTGTCGTGATTATAATCTATGTCGCGGTCAATCAACCGGTTCGCTTTATTCAGAAACTCCGTCAAATCCACACCACGCAGGTTGACATGGATGGTCAGGTGGCGCTTGTTCATCTCACGGGAGATTGTACTGGCACCGGTTGTCATTTTCACTTCGGCAACCTGCGAAAGCGGTATCTTTGCTCCGGCCCCATTCGTCAGTAAGAGGTTGCTGATACTTTCAGGCGAGTTACGGCTGGCATCGTCGAAACGGCAAATGACGTCATAACTTTTACTGCCGACAAAGATTTGCGAGATGGCCTTTCCCCCGATTGCCAGTTCGATCATATCGGCAACATCGGAGAAGTTCAGACCATATTGGGCAATACGGTCGCGGTCGGCAATAATCTGCAACTGGGGTAACGGCGGTTCCTGGTCGATAGCCACGTCGGCGGCACCGGGAATCGTTCGCAACACATTCACGACCTTATCGGCTATATGGCGGGTATCGGTAATATCATCTCCGTAAACCTTTATCGCCAGATCGCTGTGAGCACCGGCAATCTGGTCCATGACCATATCGATAATCGGCTGGGAGAAGCTGACGGTATATCCGGGCATAGTCAACAACTTTTCAGACATTTCCTCGATCAGGTCCGCCTTCGTCTTGCCGAATTTCCAGGTGTCGTAAGGCTTCAACCCTACTCCGCATTCAATATGTGACAACGAGAAGGCTTCGGCTCCCTCATCGTCGCGTCCGACCTGTGTCATGACATAAGAGACTTCATCAAACTGTTTCAATGTTTTGCGAAGCTCCGCTCCCATCGCCTTCGACTTCTCGATAGAGATACCCGGAGGCAATTGCACCTGTACCCAGATAGCCCCTTCGTCCAAAGGCGGAAGGAAATCTTTTCCTACCGTATAACTCAATACGCCGGCTGCCACCAGAATAAGGAACAAAGGTAACAGGACCCGCTTCGGTTTCTCCAGCAAAGCAATGATTTGCCGGTTATAAATCTCACCTAACTTTTCAAGCCAGCGGTTATGATAAATCTTCCTGGGTTTGTAATAAGCATAGAAAGCCAGGCCCGGTATCAGGAACAACGCCACAGCCAATGCCCCCAACAGGGCATAACCGACCGTATAAGCCATCGGCGTAAAGAGTTTCTTTTCGATATGCTCAAAGGCAAACAGGGGAAGATAAGCAGTGATAATAATTAATGTAGAGAAGAAGATAGGGCGGGCCACTTCGGTTGCACGGCGCAGGATTGAATCTTCCGTCAATATTTCATCAGGATGCCGTTCGCGCTTCTTCAGAATTGTTTCCATCATTACGATAGCCCCGTCTACCAGGATACCAAAGTCGATAGCTCCCAGCGAAAGCAGGTTGGCAGGAATATCGGTCAGTTGCATCAGGATAAAAGCAATCAGCAACGACAACGGGATGGTCAGGGCAACCAGCAAGGCACCACGCCAGCTTCCGAGGAACAGGATGAGCACCAGTACCACCAGCACCATACCTTCAAAAAGCGTATGGGAAACCGTATGCAATGTCGTATCCACCAGGTTCGTTCGGTCCATAAAGACATGCAGGCGGGTTCCTTTGGGAAGGGTTTCATTATTCAGTTCGTCGACCGCCTGATGCACTCCTTCCAGCACCTGCGAAGGATTCTCTCCGCGAAGCATCTGGACGATCCCTTCCACCCCATCGGAATAATCACGGACGCCGTCGTAGAATCCCAATACCCCTTTACGTTCCAGACTACCATATTTCAGGGTTCCCAAATCATCCAGGTAGACAGGTACACCGTCCTCGGTCTTGATAACGATACGTCCCAGGTCCTTCAGGTCTTTTACCAGTCCGATACCGCGAATTACATAACTCAGGTCGCCACGGCTTAACATACTGCCGCCGGCATTCACATTATTCTTTTCTATCTTCTCGGTGATATCGCCCAGCGTCACATTATATTGTTCCATCTTGTGCGGGTTCACTTCTATCTGGTATTGGGTAGTGATACCGCCAAAGTTGCTGACATCGGCCACTCCCGTCACTTGCTTCAGACGGGGGATGACAACCCATTTATGCAGGTCGGTCAGTTCGCGGATATCGAGTTGGTCGCTTTCCAGTACATAACGGAAGATTTCACCGGTAGGCGAAGTCAGCGGGTTCAATCCCGGAACGGCATCATAAGGAAGTTCCACGTCTACCAGGCGTTCCTGCACACGCTGACGTGCCCAGTAATCGTCGATACCGTCATCAAAAACCAGCACAACGGTCGAGAGGCCGAAAGTATTCTTACTTCGCATCACATTCAGTCCCGGCATCCCGTTCATCGCCCTTTCAATAGGGATACTGATTTGCTGTTCTATCTCTTCCGCCGCCAGTCCCGGCACCTGGGTAACGACCTGGACGGTCGTGTCGGCAATATCCGGATAGGCATCAATAGCCAGTCGGGTCCACGAATAATATCCCACTACAGCAAGAAACAGGAATAGTACGAACATCAGCCCCCGCCGGTGTATCGCAGTATATATTATCTTCTTCATAGGATTTATCGCGCATCAAGTAAATAAAAGGCTCCGGTAGTTACAATCATATCGCCGGAGTTAAGTCCGGTCAGGATAACCGTTTTGCCGTCTTCTGTGACAGAAGTAGTTACCTTCTGTTTGCGATAGGCATTGTTCCCCAATGAGACAAGCACATAAGCGCCTTCCTCTTCCTGAAGGATGGCCGATGTCGGGATACGGATGACATCGGCACTTCTGTCGCACAGCTTAACCGTCCCGTACATAGCCGGCTTCATCAGGTGGGCACTGTTGTCACATTCGATGAGGACTTCAACCGAACGGGTATCTTCGTCCAGCATTTCACTGACATGATAAATCTTTCCGGGCAGAGGCAGGTCGGGCATGGCTACCAGACGAATCTCTACGCTGTCCAGCGATTGTATCATTCCCATATCCTTTTCCTTGACATGGGCAGCCACCCATACTTTATTCAGGTTGGCTATCACGGCCACGGGTTCGGCATCTTCCTTGATATACTGGCCGATGACAATACGGTCGGTCACTATTTCGCCCGCTATCGGTGAGCGGACAATCAAAGGTTGTCCCAATACCAGGTCTTCCGGTTCTATCTGAAAGACCTTCAAAGCGGCAACAGCATTTTCATAGTCTTTCTTCTTCAATTCATAATTGACTTCCGCTTCTTCCAGTTCTTTCTGTACGCCGACCTTATTTTGCAGCAGGTCTTTTTCGCGTTTCAGGCTTTTCAGGGCCAGTTCCATCTCCTGTTTAGCCTGATAATACCCTTTTCCCGTCTCAAAGAAAGAAGGAGAACTTATCTCAAAGACCGGACTTCCGGGCGTCACCTTCTGCCCCAACCGTACGAATGATTTGGAGATACGTCCGGCAAAAGGGGAAGCAATCTCGGCATAATTGGAGGGGATAGCTTTCACCACCCCCGAAGTGGAAAACTCCAGGCGGTAAGGTTCTTTCTTCACTACGTCTGTTTTCAACCGGGATAAGATAGGTGATTTATCCCCTATTTGTATCGTGTCGCCCCGTAAAGTTACGGCAATAGCAACCTCATCGTCCTGCTTGTTCTGGTTGCAGGAACATAATACCATTGCTGGAAGCAATAGCATAAGTAATTGTTTCATATTGATTTTCTTGTATTAAATAATTCTTTTCTTCGTTGCTGGTAATTATTTAATACAGAAAGGCGGGGCGCGGAGGCTGATATTACGTACTGAACGTACGGGAGTTATATACTTGTGTTGTTGAATGAACACGGAAAGAAGTACCCAGGCTATCACCAATGTGAGACACAAGGCAGCAGCCTCCATCATGATATCATCCAGTTCTTCAATCGTATTAAAAGCGGACGAATTATGCGTATGATGCGGCAAACCGTCTGCTCCCGGAAGGAAGGGATGGGAATGGGTAATGGAATAAGTCGGGAAATAATGGGTATGGGTGAACGCAGTACCTCCTACATAGTAACTCACAAAGAGTACTATCAGCAGATATTTTGCTATGGTAGTAAAGATAGATTTCACATGCTCCCGATTTGGACACAAAGGTATCTATTTATTTTGGTAATACTTTTACAAAAAGGGAACGATTCTGTTATTATTTTCTGCTTTTCATTTGGTACACATTATTTTTATCCATTAATTTGCAAGACTTAAACAAACATTGATATGAAAAGGACTATACTTCTCTTCGCAACCATGGCCTGTATGACCATAACTTCCCTTCCGGCACAGGAGGCCGCTGTAAATAAAATCATTGAAACCGGACGTTCCGATAACCAGGTCATGAACCATCTGGACATACTGACCAACCGCTTCGGCGGACGCCCTATCGGTTCGGATGCCTATGACAACGCCACCGAATGGGTTGCCTCCAAGTTCAAAGAATGGGGGCTGGAAGTGGAGTTACAGGAAGCCGGAACTTTACCTGTCGGATTCAACCGGGGGCCGTGGTTCGGTAAGCTGCTTGGTGAAAACGGGATGGAGTTGCATTTTGTCACCCCTTCCTATACCTCCGGAACGAAAGGACTTCAACGGGGACATGTACTGCTCGAGCCTCTTACACAGGATGAGTTCGACCGGATAAAAGGACAGTTGAAAGGCGCCTGGGTACTGGTAAATGGCAAAAACACGGGCTGGCCAATCAATTGGTCGGCAATAGTAGACTATGACCGTGCAGGTGTTATTGCAGAAAACAACACAATCGCTCAAAAGAACCGTGAGATAATGAGGGATAACTGGGTAAATAAAAAGAATACCCCCTTACTGCCTTTAAATGATGAAAAGCCGGCTCTCTTTTACAAGGAAATGTGCGAAGCCGGTGTCTTAGGTTTTATCCAGTCGGCTTCTGTCCCACTGCGTGCACTTTATGATAAGAATGTCGTATTCGATAAGGACATGACCATTGAGAAACTACCGACCGTACCCGATATCAAACTGGATGAACATCAATACGCCATCATCAAACAGATGGTAAAAGAGCGTCGTTCCTTTATGCTGGAGTTCGATATACGTAACCATTTCCGCCTGGGACCGGTCAAATATTATAATGTAATCGGTTCCATAAAGGGAAGTAAACATCCGGGGGAATATGTTATGCTGAGTGGCCACCTCGATTCTTTCGATGTTGGAACCGGTGGGGTCGATGACGGTTCAGGCGTTACCCCTGTTATGGAAGCCGCCCGTCTGATTGCCACGTCGGGAGCAAAACCTAAACGTACGATGCTTTTCTGTGCTTTTGCAGGTGAAGAGTTCGGTTTGCTCGGCGCACAGGCCTGGGTAAGGGGTAATCCAAAGAAGATGGATAAAATATCGAATCTGTTCAACCGTGACGGCGGACCTACTCCTCCGGTAGGTATTAGTGTGCCGCAAGCCATGTATGATGATTTTGTGAAGATATGCGAACCGGTAAAGAAGATTAATGCCGAATATCCGTTCGAAGTCAAAGTAGCCGAACCGCGTAAACAGCCGACCACCATAGGCGGTACGGATGCTTCCGTCTTTGCACTGGATGGCGTACCGACCATCGGCTTTATGGAGAAAGACATCAAAGGTTATAACTTCAGCTACGATGAGATATGGCACACGGAACGCGACTTATACACCAAGAGCATTCCTGAATATCAACAACATGCTGCAACGGTCATGGCTATTGTCGGCCTGGGAGTAGCCAACCTCGACCATCAGTTATCACGCGAAGGATTATATCTGAAAGAAGAATAAGAGTAAATCAGGCTACCTGACGACACAAATAAGGCAGACGCCTCTGGGCATCTGCCTTATCTCTTTTACGGTTGTAAACCTTTTTCGATACATGCACCCGGTTATGACTGACCGGACGTCCGTGATTCTCTATTTCCGCTTCCCGGCTTCCCTTGCGGTTTGCCTTGATGTACTCGTCCAGCGGAGAGACTTTCTTTTTCTTCTTCATAGCTGTATTACTTTACGGCTACAAAGATACAATTATTTTTCCGGATATTGTCTTTTGGGATTTTTAGGGAACCATCCTTTCAATACGCGTTCTTCCTGCTCGAATACTTCCTTGATCGTCCAGAACGAAGAAAAGGCAAACACACCGCAGATAGCGGAGACAAAAACACTCTCTATCAGCAAAGATGCAACCGTTCCGGCAATCCCCAGAAGAAGGAATATCCACCAGCATTTAGTCCCCCAATAATATTCAGCCTTCACAACTATCGGATGAAACAACCCGATTATCAAAAAAGTAACGATACCAATCAGTAGCCCGTCAAAATTTATCATCTCCATATTTGTATTGTTTAATATAAAACAGTTTAATCAGTCTCAACAAAGATACAAAAATCAACTGTCATTCCTCATAAAATATATCTATCCGGGTATAAACATCCACAAATCGTTCACCCCAACCTGCACAACTCTTTATCTATATAACTATCCTTTATCAGTATTGCCTAAAAGCCATTCGGACATATATCCAACGATTCTTTTGTCAGAGGTAGGTGTAAATAAATTTAGAGGTAGGTCTATTTTCATTTAGAGGTAGGTCTAAATCAATTTACACCTACCTCTAAATAAAAAAACATTAGTACTATCCTTTCTTTTCATCCTAGACGAAAAGGAATCATTGTAGAGAGTTTCCTTATATGATTCATAAAAAAAGGCATCCCGAAATGGAATGCCTTTAGTATATGCTATAAAATCTACATCTTATTCAGCCTGAGCAGGAGCTTCTGCCGGCGTTTCTTCTTCAACCGGAGCATTTGCTGACGGCTGAGCAGTTCCAAAGTTAGGAGCTACCGTATTCGGGTCGATTGTAACAGCATTGTTTATCTGTTCTTTGATTTCAGATTGTGTAGTAGTTGTTGCTCTTGGGATAAATGCTGTAATAACGATACTACAAACAATAACAAAACCAGCCAGGCCCCATGTTGCTTTTTCCAAAAAGTCTGTGGTTTTACGTACACCCATAATTTGGTTAGATGAAGAGAATCCCGAAGCCAGACCTCCCCCCTTTGAGTTCTGGATCAATACTATCAAGATCAGAAGTATTGAAGCGATCAGGATTAGAATAGAAATAAATACGTACATTTTAGTTTTATTTTTTAGTGTTAATAATCAATTTTTCCAAAAATCTAATTTGGTCTGCAAAGTAAGCATTTTTTTCTGGATAATTCAAATATAAGTTTTTAATAATTTGCAATGCCTTCTCATACCGTTTCTGTTTAACATAAATATGAGCCAATGTCTCGGTAAAATAAGAATCATCGTCCAACGATCGGGGTTGCTCGTTCTCCCCTTCTTTCAATGGTCCCTGGGAAGATGGATCATCCGGTTGCAGGGATAAGACCAATCCGCTGCCCGGTGCCCGCTGTTCGTCATTTTTAATGAAAGAATCGATCAGGTCATGGTGCTGAAGTTTAGCTTCCGGCTCCTCTTCCGCCGATATATCATCCTTTGACAACGACCAATATATATAATCAGATGAAACGGAAGGCTGAAACAACAAAGTAGGATCGGCCGCCTGTTGTTCTCCCTCACTTTCACGATCAGCCAGAAAAGCATCGATCAAGGAGAAAGAGTCTGTTGCCGGTTCATTTTCTTCCGCAGATGCCGCAAACGGCATCCCGTAACGTTCTCCCTCGATCAGTGCAAATAGTTTTCTTCTGTCCGGTATGTAAACTGCCATTCTTTTCAGTTCTGCGGCAAAGCGTATATCATTCAATACAGCCAGATTCTTCAGATAAAGCATCCGGGCTATATGGAAATACGGATATTCAGCCACTACCTGCTGTAACGGGGAAAGTGTTTCCTTCGTCAGCAAAGAGGGGTCTTCCATCAGTAGATATAAGTCTGCAGCTTTCATATATTACCAATTGGCTACGGTTGCATTATAAATCTGGTCTGTCAACTCGTCAATGATCTCTGCACAGAGTTCGGCCTGTACATCCTGTAACATCCGGGTAGCATCAAACTCACGATAAGCAGAAAAACTCTGTGCATCAAAATCCTCATCAGGGTTTGTACGATTAGAATAACTCACGCGCACAGTTATCGTCAACTTTGTCTGCGAAGACCAGGCATCTTCTTTAACAGCCATTGGTGTCAGTTCATATCCGGTAATCTCACCTTGCAGCTCCAAATCACCATTATTGTTGACCATCTGAAGGCGTGTCTGACGGATATAAATATCCTTCAACGCTTCAGTAAACTCCTGTGATAACGGAGGATAAACCAAAGGTGCCTGATTAGGAAAATCCTTGATAGATATCGTTTTTACCTTTGTATAGTCAATCGAAGCTCCGTTGAACTTGTAGGAAATGGAACAGGCCGTCACCATGACTCCTATCAGTAAACAAAACCAGATTATATTCTTTCTCAACATATTATTCCAAATTATATTCTTTAATCTTTCTATAAAGAGTACGTTCTGATATTTTCAGATCAGCCGCCGCATTTTTCCTCCGTCCGTTATGTTTCTCCAATGCTTTACGGATCATCTCTTTCTCCACTTCTTCCAAAGAAAGAGTTTCTTCTTCCTCTACGGCTTCCGCTTCCTGAATCGGAGCAGAATGTACCGGACGGATCGGATGGGCATAGGTTGTCTCATCGGCAACCGGCATAGGCATCTTACCTCCCATTATATCGTGAACCAGCTTTTTCAGATCATTGACATCCTTCTTCATATCAAAAAGGACCTGGTAAAGTATCTCGCGTTCACTATTGAAAAACTTCTGGTCGTTGTCCTGCTTTTTGACCAGCACCGGATATTTTTCCACATTCAGATCGGGAAGATACAAACGCAGAACGTCTGCTGTAATATCACGATTCTCTTCGATAACCGAGATACGCTCCGTTATATTCTTCAACTCACGGACGTTACCCGGCCAACGGTAGGAGGTCAGCAGCTGTCGTGCTTCATCATCCAAGCGAACCGGCGGCATACGATATTTCTCCGCACAGTCTCCGGCAAATTTACGAAACAACAAGATGATATCATCCGGACGTTCACGCAACGGAGGGATCTGGATAGGTACGGTATTCAAACGATAATACAGATCTTCACGGAATTTTCCGTCGGCTACCGCCTGTATCAGATTAACATTCGTTGCAGCAACAATCCTCACATTCGTTTTCAGCACCTTTGAAGAACCGACTTTTATAAACTCACCGGTCTCAAGCACACGCAGCAAACGGGCTTGTGTCGGGATAGGCAGTTCCCCTACTTCATCCAGAAAAATAGTTCCGCCGTCGGCTACTTCAAAATATCCTTTACGGTCGGCCAAAGCTCCGGTAAAGGAACCTTTTTCATGTCCGAACAACTCTGAGTCAATCGTTCCTTCCGGAATGGCACCACAGTTTACGGCTATATACTGTCCGTGTTTACGCGGACTGTTCTGATGTATAATCTGTGGAAAAGTTTCTTTACCGACACCACTCTCCCCGGTAATAAGCACAGACAAATCTGTTGGAGCCACCTGTAGAGCGACATCGATTGCCCTGTTCAGGCCAGGGCTGTTTCCTATAATTCCAAAACGCTGTTTTATTTGCTGGACATCAACCTTAATCATCATATCTTCTATTGAATATCTGTAATTATTTCAGTTTGTCTGCCAAAATTACAAATCTTAATTCAAATTCCAGCTATCAGGAGTAGATTCTATCAGCGGTTTCTCATTTTTTTGCAGCATAAGTGCGATTGAATAAAAATTCAGCCAGTGCCGTATCATCTGCAAAATTCTTCATTTCTTCCGGAGAGATAGGTTTCCCCACATACACATCGACCGTTTTACCGCGTTTGTTGAAGGCTTCGGCAGGAATGCGCAAAGTACGTATTTTCCAACTGATACTTCCCAACCAGTAAAAGAAGCGGGAATTAAGAAAATCAAAGTAAACTGGATATACCGGCACATTTGCCTTCCGGATCAGGCGAATCACGCTATGTGTCCAGGGCAAGTCATGGATCTCTTTATCATCCTTATTATAAAAGGAAATCGCCCCAGCCGGAAAGAATCCCATCGGATGCCCTTCTTTCAGTCGCTGCAAAGAATAACGCACCCCGTTTATGTTGGCCGGATTCGGACCATTACCGGTTGAATCGGGCAACACCGAAACAAAATTATCCTTCATGGCACCAATCTTCACCAGAATTTCGTTCACCATCACTTTAAAGTCCGGACGACGAGCGGCCATAATGTCAATCAATATAATGCCGTCGATCGAACCGATCGGATGATTGGATATGGTTATAAATGCCCCTTCGGGCAAGTTATCCAGTATTTCCGCATGATGCAGATTATACTTGATATCGATCAGGGGATCGCTCAGTAATGCTGTAGTAAACGCTGAGCCACGCAGATGGCAGTTATTGGCATGCACTTTGTTTACTTTGTCAACACTCAACCACTTAATCAATAATTTGCCAAGGAAGGTGCCTATACGGCTTTTGAAGAACGGGGCAGCTTCCTGCAAATCATTAATGTCTACTACGCTCTTTTTCATACTTTTTATTTATTCAATAAACGATGCGCACATTTTTTCGTGCTTGCGCATCGACAATAACAGCACGATATTCAATACGATTATCTCATACAGGAAATAAACCCATACTTCGCCGACCAATACAACTATAAACATAACGATCGTACGTCCGTTAAATGTCAGGAGATCAATATAACGCATTAACTCACGACTTTGTTTACGAAAAGCAATACGCACATTTTCCGGAATATCATCTCCGTATTTGGCATGGAGGCTCTGCAACATACGCTGCAAGGCAGGAGTGGCTTTCACCTGAAGTAATGTGTATCCCCTATAAAGGAAATAAAAAGTTTTATTGATACCCAGCTTCATCTCCTTATGACGGGCAATGACCTGTTCCAGCGACTGGAACTCAGCTCCTTTGTCCTTACTGATAAAATAGAGATGCAATGTTTTATAATAATCGGTTATATTAGCCTGCACCAGATGGGATAAGCCAGACACAACGGCCAAAGCAAAAAACCAATAAGTACCATACTCATGAGACAGACGAAGGGCAAAACCGACATAGATAGAGGCAAACCAGATATCACCGGCAAATCCGTCCAATATACGTCCGATAGCGGACTTGATACCTGTCAGACGAGCCAACTGTCCGTCTACGCAATCCAGTATATTGGCAAAAACCAACAATAAAATACCACAAATAGTATAAACCAGATTATCATGATAAAACATGAAGCCGACAGCAGCTCCCACAAATATAGAAATGACCGTTACCATATTCGGGGTAATCCCCGTGCCGCGCAACATACGAGCGATACGAAAACCTATCGGACGGTAAAACGCCCGGTCGACAACATTTTCTGTTTCTATTGATTTTAGTGATGCTTCGTATTCTTTATCCAAATTACTCATGATCTATTATTTATACGAATATCCGCCGTCTACAACGACCACTTCGCCATTAAAATAACTATTTTCTATTAACATCTTATACACTTCGGCCAACTCTTCCGGATCACAGAAACGGCCTAAAGAAACTTTATTTTCTATATTCCGCCGTATTTCTGCCGGTTTAGTCTTCTGCCATTCGGTATCGACAAACCCGGGAGCAACTGCGTTCACACGCAATTCATAAGGAACCAGGAATTTAACCATATTCTTCACTAAGGCATGTACAGCACTCTTTGTCACTCCGTAAGCCAGAGATACCGAATGAGGCTGGATCCCCATCAGGGAACCGGTAAAGACCACACTACCACCTTTATTTATCCGTCCGACAATACGTTGCAATAAGAATACCGGAAAATGAACATTAGCAAAGAATACACGTTCCCAATCAGTAAGTGACAAATCCTCGAACGAATCGCGGCAAGTCAATCCCGCATTAAAGATCAGTGCATCTAAAAGCAAATTCTTCTCCTGCAAATAAGCATCTATTTTATCAATGGACTCTTTTTTTGTAATATCTGCCTGTAGCACAGACACATTGATTCCGAATTGCTGTTGCAAACCTTCGCGGGTTTGTTCGGCCATCCCGGGATCGGAAGCATAAGTAAGCACAAGGTTATACCCGGCTTTCCCCAAACAGAGAGCCACCGCTTTACCTATACCCTTTGTACCACCGGTAATTAAAGCACACTTTTCCATGAGTAATCTTTATTCCTCCCCTTTTCCCTTTACAGTGGCAGGTTTAGCATGTCGTTGATATTTAAGATTTTCTTCGTAAGAATCATGAATCGTTTTCTTCAGATTAGAGGAAGAAACCCCGGTTCCATAAGGGAAATAAAAAACCTGTACGCCTAAATCTTTTAAATAATCATATTTACCAAACCAGTCATCCCCCACAACAAAAGCATCGATATTCAGCTTCTTTACGATCTCCGTATGATCCAGTGTATGCTGCGGTATTACAATATCCGGAGTTTTCAACGCTTCTATAATTTGAAGGCGTTCATTGAACGGGATAATAGGATTCGCTTTATAAGAAGAAACCAGTTCGTCCGTGCTCACTCCTACAATCAGGATATCAGCCAGGCTACGGGCATAATTGATCATCCGGAGATGATTATAATGAAACATATCGAATGTTCCGGAGGTATATACGATCGTTTTATCTTTAAACATAATTCATGTTGCAATTTTGAACCACAAACTTACGCAAACTTTTCCTATCAAAAAAAGATTGAAGTCAAAAAGCGCAATACAGACCATATTATTATAAAATACAACAGATATGGACCGTTAGTCTTTATAACAAATATCCCCTGAAAAAGCATGTTTCCAGGGGATCTGTTTTTTATTATTTACTGAGGACAAACCTCTGCATCGTCATCTTTGGTAAGATCCAGCTTTTCATTATCGCCTCCCTTATCAAAATATTGCTTGCGGAGAGGATTCGCAGTAGCTTCCCGATAATTCAACCTGTTCCGGTAAATATCCAGCGCAGTATATAACGCCTGGCGGAACGACTCTTCGGAAGCCACATTCTGTCCGGCTATATCGTAAGCTGTTCCGTGAGCCGGCGAAGTACGGACAATCGACAGACCGGCCGTATAGTTAACCCCGTCATCCATGGCCAGCGTTTTAAACGGTGCCAAGCCCTGATCATGGTACATCGCTAATACGCCATCAAATTTGTCGTACATCTGAGAGCCGAAAAATCCGTCTGCCGCATAAGGTCCAAAAGACATGACACCTCTTTTTTCCGCCTCTTCCATGGCCGGAATAATGATCGTTTCCTCTTCTTTTCCCAATAAGCCATCATCACCTGCATGAGGATTCAATGAAAGCACGGCAATACGTGGTTTTACAATCCCGAAGTCCTGTTTGAGCGACTGATTGAATATGCGCAATTTCGACACGATATCCTCTACGGTTATTCTGGAAGGAACTTCTGCCAATGGGATATGTCCGGTCACCAAAGCAACACGCAGACCATCCTTCATCAAAATCATCAATGCTTTCCGGCCCACTCCGCCAAAACGTTCTTCCAGGTATTCGGTATGTCCCGGAAAATGGAACTCGTCATTCTGGATATTATGCTTATTGATCGGTGCTGTCAGCAATACATCAACAGCACCCCGTTTCAAGTCTGTAACAGCAGCTTCCAAAGCTAAAAATGCTGCTTCCCCGGCTATCGATGTCGACTGCGATAATTCTACTTTTGTTTCATCGTCCACACAGTTGATGATATTCACCCGGTTAATACCGGCATCTTCTGCCTGGGAAATGATGTTCATATTCACAGGAGGCAATTCCAACGCTTTCCGGTGATAAGCTGCGATTTTTGATGATCCGTATATAACCGGAGTACAAAGTTCGGCAACTCTGGCATCCGAGAATGTTTTCAGTATCACCTCATATCCGATGCCATTTATATCTCCGTGGGTAATGCCCACCTTAATCAATCGTTCTTCCATGTATTATGTTTGTTTATTTCTTACTTTCCGGTATGTCGAGCTTTTCTTCCACCGATTTTTCAAATTCACCCGGTAAGCGAAGTGTATATAAAGCTGCTTCGATACGGCGGATAAAGTTACGTTTATCTGTTTCAGGAGCAAAAACAAAGCCTTCGGCTACAACGACCCGGTTATTCTTTTCATCCAGACGGACATGACTGACAAACGGTCCGCCCATCATATCACCGACCATCTTCCACAAACCGCGTAGCACACCGCAATATTTGCCATTAACAGTGATCGGCGTATAATCAACCCCAAAACGGGACTCAGTCGTCATATACGATTCAGGGAAAGCTCCCGGCAGATTTTCCTTCAACACCGAGTCGCGCTTTGCTACCAGATATTCTGCCGTGAAGGTATTCGGATCGGTATAAGGGAAAGTATATACAATCAAATCTGTACGACCAGTATTGGCATTATTGGATGCCCAGAAGAAATCTGTCGTATCACGATAATAGGTCATATTAGACGGAGCATTCAGCATCAGGTCATGATTATTTTTCAGGTTATCCATGACAACTGTACTGTAATCTTTCTCCAACTGGCCAATCGCCCGGTTCATTTCGACTTTCACAAAGAAATCAACCAACGCTTTCGGATGAGCCTGTGAATATTCAATAATAGCTTCAGGAGAAGGAGCATTCAGTGTCACAACTACCTGCCCTTTAGCCCAACGGTCGTTTTCATAGCTTATCGAAGCCTTCGTGTAAATAGACGGATCAATATTTACAATCAGTATATTGCGGACATAAGTCAATAATCCGTCGAATTGTGAAGGATCTACATAAGTAATCTTCAATGCAGGTTCAGATTGAGGAAGACCAGGGACATCAGATGTCAGCTCTTGTTTAATAGCCTTTCCCGAAGGGCCATCCCAATCAGCTTTTTTCATTACAACTACAACCTCATAAGCAAGGCCTGTGGCCCGTTTTCCAACCGGTCCTGAGCTACATGCTCCCAGCAATACCAGAAACATGAGTAAGCTAATCTGTAAAGAAATCTTTTTCATACCCATTCGTTTTTATAACACAAATATAATTCTTTTCTATCAAATGACTTGTCTTCTATCCGTTTTGTTGTTTTTTTGCTGTCGACAGCATTCCGCAGGCGGCAAATATATCCTCTCCTCTCGAAGCACGGATTGTACAAACAATCCCTGCATTGTTCAATGTATCACGAAAGACTTCCATCTTCGCCAAATCCGAACTTTCCAACGGGACGTTGGGGATAGCATGAAAACGAATCAGGTTAACCCTGCAATCTACATCATTTAATAAACAAATCAGGGCTTTAGCATGTTTCAGGCTATCATTTAAATTTTTAAAAACTATATATTCAAAAGAAACACGACGTTGATGGGAGAAATCATACTGCCTGATGAGATCAATGACGCCCTGTGCCGGATAAGCTTTTTCTACAGGCATTAAAGACAAACGTTCTTCATGAAAAGGAGAATGCAGACTGACCGCCAAATGGCAGTCGCTTTCTTCCAGAAAACGCTTCAAGCCTTTTGCCACCCCGATAGTAGAAACTGTTATCCGCTTGGGACTCCACCCATATCCATAGGTAGAAGTAAGGATTTCAAGGACCTTAAACAACTCATCCACATTATCCAAAGGCTCCCCCATTCCCATAAAGACCAGATTTGTCAATGATTCTGATTCCGGAACAGACTGGATTTGGTTCAATATTTGATTTGCCGTAAGATTGGCAGTAAAACCTTGTTTACCCGTCATACAAAACAGGCAGTTCATCTTGCATCCGACCTGCGAAGACACACATAATGTAGCCCTGTCGTCGGTCGGGATATAAACAGCCTCCACAAAATTGCCGTTCCCTGCAGCAAACAAATATTTAATCGTTCCATCGACCGATTTCATACAATCAACCGGAGGGAGTGCCCCTACCTCAAAAGACTCTTCCAAAAGAGTACGTTTGGCAACAGCAATATTAGTCATTTCCGCAATAGAGGTAACTTTCTTCTTATACAGCCAATCGGCCATCTGTTTTGCAGCGTATCCCGGTAAACCGACCTGTGCCGCCACTTCCTTCAGTTCGTCCAGCGTCATGCCTAACAATTGTCTCTTTTCTTGCATTGTATATTGTTATATAACGATTAATCCGGCACAAAGATAAAAAAAGCTGCCGGACTTTTCTGAATAAGTCCGGCAGCTTTCCTTAAAAAGGATTATGTAATACCTTTTGAGCTTTATTTGTTTAGAAGAAACGTATACGGTTGTCTTCTACATCTGCTTTGTTAACCAGTGACTGGATAGCCTGGAATCCGAAGCGATATGCATTCGATGCATCCAACGTTTTAATTTCTTCTGCTTCGTTGTATTCTTTTGCCTCCTTGTTTCTGTCGTATACTTTAAATACATATACGCCATTGTTACCGGCAACCGGAGCGCTTACCTGACCAACCTCAGCAAGAGAAACCATTGCATTCAGTTTCGGTTCTACACCGATACCGGCGATACGACGTGTTCCGAAGTTGATAAACTTCACTGAATCAACTTTTGAACCCATTGCATCAGCATAAGCTTCAACTGATGTCAGATTTTTAGCCTTCAGATCAGCAGCGATCTTCTCACCTTTCTTCTGAGCAGCGATTTCAGCTTTCAAAGCAGGAGTTAAAGAGGCAACCGAACGGTAACCTTCTTTTATAGTACCTTCTACGCCTGCAATTACAAACTTATCGTCACATTCAAAGATTTCAGAGATTTCACCCTTATCATTCTGGAATGCCCAACGGATTACCGGACGAGAATTTTTAATGCTACCCAACGTCTGGTTATCAGCAGTAACATTTACACCTGCAATCAGATTATATCCGGCTTCTTTAGCAGCTTCATCCAACTTAGCCAAATCATTGTTCTGTGAAATGAACTGGTTCAACTCGTTATAGATATTGCTATAAGTTTTAGAGCTCGGAGATACTGTCATGTCAATATCCGCTACTTTATACTTATTCACATTAGCTGTCTTTTCTGTTACTTTCACCAGGTGAGTTCCATACAAAGATTTCACTTTTGCAATTTCGTTTACCGGAGTAGAGAAAACAGCATTCTTAAAGTCTTCATTTACACCTCTCAGTGCAGTAATTTCAGTGAACCATCCCAGTTCTCCGCCATTTTCAGCAGCCTGGTCTGCAGAGAATTCTTTTGCCAATGCAGCAAAGTCCCCACCGTTCTTCAGTACATTCATCAAGCTGTCAGCCAAAGCGGTCGTACGGGCTTCGTCCCCATTTGCCAACATAATATGGCTTACCTTAACAGAGTCAGGCCCCATTTTCTTGTCTACCAACTTGAACATTCTGTACTTATCGTTATCGAATACCGGACCATATACAGCACCCACTTCCGAAGTCGTTGCGAATTGTTTCATTTCCGGATCAAAGGCATTTTCTGTAAAGAAAGCATCCATGTAAGGAACTTCTGAATTTTCATTTACAATATCAGCCACCTTTTCAGAAGTCGTGAATTCTTCTTTCAAAGATTCGATATCAGCACTTGCCTTGTCATAATCCTCCTGGCTGGGACGAATGTCAACAGCGATATACTTGATCACTTTACCTTCTTTTTGTTTGTAAAGTTCCTTACGCTGGTTGTACAGCTTTTCGATTTCACTCTTGCTTACTTCGATTGTTGAGTCAGGAATGCTTGCATACGACTGCATAGCATAAACAATGTCAGAGTTTTCAGCTGCGTCATTGAATGCTTCTTTTGCATCCAGCACGTTTGCTGCAACAGCCTTACTTAACAATGTTGTATATTTTTGTTCCAGACGCTGACGTTTAATGTTCTTTTCCCAGAACAACCAGAAATTACGAGCCTGGAGCAACTGAGCCTGCTGATCTGCAGGGTAGCTTGCGATATTGTCGTCGTCAATTGTTTTCAGGAAATTCAACAGAGCTGTTTTGTCAAACTGTCCGGTCTGCGGATTAACAAACATCTGCATCTGCTGGATCATCGGTGAAATATTCTCACCCTGAACCATATCAAACAATTCTTCCGGACTTACAGTCATACCTAATTTATCAGTTGCTTCGTCAAGTACAATTTCCTGTACCATAGCATCGAATACCGACTGACGGATCTGATTCATGTATTCTTCGGGCAGATTGGTCTGACCGGATTGCATCTTGTACATCTCAGTCATTTCATCAATACGTCCCTGATAATCCTGAATTTTAATTACTTCCCCGTCAACCTTAGCAACTCTCTCCTGAGTTTGTCTGAAATAAGTAGAACCGGAGTTCAAAAAGTCTCCAATGATAAAAGCGAACAATGCCAAACCCACAACGAGTACGAGCAGTCCTGCTTTGCTTCTGATTTTTTCCAGCGTAGCCATTTATCGTTATTTATTTTTAAAGTTTATATTTTACAGTTTAAGGGCACGAAGATACGAAAAAAAGGATTTGTTACATCTTTTATTCCACTTTTTTTCATCAATTGCCTACTTTCATTCGCACAAGTTCTATTTTCGTTGCCGTTACTTTTATGATTTTAAAAGTATATTTATCAATTACGATTGATTCATTCAATTTAGGAAATTTTTGGTAGAAATGCAGGATATATCCGGCAATCGTTACGTAATCGTCTGATTCCGGGAGCTCAAGATTGAACTTTTCATTGAGAGTATCGATCTCCATACGACCAGATATCAGGTATTCATCGTCCGAAACTTTCCGGGCTACGTATGATTTCATATCATGCTCATCCTCTATCTCTCCAAAGATCTCCTCTACCAGATCCTCCAGCGTCACAATCCCCGCTGTACCGCCAAATTCATCCACAACCACAGCCAGACTCTTTTTGTCCTGCATCAGCACCTTCATCAACTTATTGGCCGCCATCGTTTCCGGGACAATGGAAACAGTCTTTATACTCTGTGTCCAGTCTTCCGGATTTTTAAATAATTCCGATGAATGGATATATCCGATAATATCATCTATATTTTCGTTATAGATCAATATCTTTGACAACCCCGTTTCAATAAACTTAGAACGAAGTTCTTCCATACTGACAGTCTTGTCACAGGCGACAATCTCCGTACGGGGAACAATACAATCGCGCAAACGGACATTGGAAAAATCAAGCGCATTCTGAAATATTTTCACTTCCGTATCCATATCTGAGTTCAGAGGAGCATCTTCGATACTTTGCTGAATAAAGAAGTCAAGATCCACTTTACCTAAAGTACGCCTGCTCGATTGAGTAATATTCTTTACACCCACCAATTTCAGTATCAGATAAGAAATCAGTGCCGAAAACTTCGAGATAGGATATAATATAATGTATATGATCAACAAAGGAACCGAAAACAAATTCAAAGAAAAGTTTGGATTCAATTTGAAAATCGTCTTCGGGATAAACTCGCCTGTAAACAATATCAGGAGTGTCGAGATAATAGACTGAATAAGAACAATCAGAGCCTCATTATCAACGAAACGGGCGATAAACGGTTCCAGAACAATTGCCATCTGTAAACCATAGACAACCAGTGCGATATTATTACCCACCAGCATCGTTGATATAAACTGGTTTGGATTCCGGTAAAAAATATCCAATATCTTACCGGCTATATTCTTATTCTTTTTATCCAGTTCATGCCGCAACTTATTAGAAGAAATAAATGCGATCTCCATGCCGGAAAAAAAAGCGGAAAAGGCTAATGAAATCAATATGTACGTTAATGCATTCACATCAGTTCTATTTTATTGAATCCGGCTTTGCTATATTCACAGCCACAGAATCGCCGGTTGCAGTATTCACACGCGAAGTATCACGTGCTGTATCGCTGACAGGAAATGTTCCCTGCGAATTAAATATCTTATATTTCGTCATGTTCTGGTTCGACTTAAATCCGATGCCGGTGATAATCTTATCCCCTTCTTCCAGCTCAAAGTATTCATCTGTGTAAATTTGGTCTTCTTTCTGGTCGAAATACAGTATTGAAGTATCCAACTTTTTACCTTCCTGGCTTAATATACTCACATGACCAATCAGCTTATACAGCCCTTTCTTATCCCAATAATAAGCAGTATCTGCTTTTACACTTGCTTCTACATTAAACAAGGAATCAAATTTCTCCACGTAAACACCCTGGGGAAAATAGCTGTAAGGCTCCTTGGCTTTTCCGAACACCAACCACTCTTTCGCGTTCATCCGGTAACGGGTGATACCGGAATCAGAGATAAGACTGGAGACATCGGTCGTTCTCAGCGTATAGGTATTTTCCGGATCGAAGGTAACTTCCACCACTTCTTTATTCTCCTTGCCACAGGAAGCCATAAATAAAAGAAGCATAACAACTACCGCGAAAGTAGTTGTTATGCCATATTTGTTCGTTTTACAAAGAAAACGCGTTTCCGTCATAATTATCTGATTCTTGTTGTCTCACCGATCCAACCACCTACAGTAAACGATTTACCCTTTTCCAGATCCGGATGCATGAAAATTTCCTCTGTAGAAGGTAAATGAGCACGATAAGTACCGATCAATTTATTAGCTTCCTCTACACAGCTTTCATCAACCTGTTTTGCTTTTTCCCACTGGTCGATTGCCACATTGTAGGCAGCTCTTGCCAAAACACCGTCATTCGGAAATACATTCTTAACTGTAGCAGCATACATCTGGCCAATCAGGATGTACGGCTGACCATAGCTAGTATTTGTAGCTGCTGCTTTCTTTGCATATTCCCTTGCTTTTGAATAATTTTTCTGATCCAGATTAATCACTGCGATCATATAATAATCTTCAGCTTTTGAAGAAGGGTCTGTTTCCATATTGGCAGCTTCTTCAAAATATTTGACAGCTGTGTCATATTCTTTATTCTTTACAGCACGTTTAGCGATACCGATAGCGGCATCTGCACTCGGCTCAAGTTCATAAGCATAGGCTGCTGCTGCAAAGAATGCATCGATTTCCTGGCAACGAACACGTCTCAACAGAGAAACGATTTCTTTTAAAGCAGCCAGATCACTCTTGCTTTCTTCAACTTTCGGAGCATACAGGTTCTGCAATGTTTCGCAATCGGCAGCACCACTGTTTGCAAACGCACCGTTCACACTGGTTTTGAATGTTGTCAGGTTGTTAACTTCTTTTTCATTGTTAGCAGCCTGTGCAGCCTGCAACTGAGTATCCAGGATTTTAGATGCTTTCAGATAATCTTCAACATATTGTCCTTTGTGATTAGGATCATCAGCCATCTTCTGGTAAGAAGCAAACATATACAAAGAAACACCTAATGCTTCCGTATTGTCTCCATATTCGTTGATGATTTCACCTAACCAATTATACAATTTATTATAATCGGCTTTATCTCCCATCTGCTGGATATAATCCTGTGCCTTACGGGAAACGATCCAGTCTTTACCATAACGTTTGTCATCACCGAAATATTTCACACGTTTGTCATATACTCCCATCAGATCATCGATCAAAGCAGCTTTCTTTGCCGGATCTTTTTCATTGGCAATCTTCCATGCCATGATCTTTACACCATGCAGATAAATATCCTTTGTTGCAGCAGGACATTCATCGTAAACAATTTTCCAAAAATCATATGCATCCTTAAAATTCCCTGCCTTAGCATAAGGAACGAACAAGCTGATATTGGTTATACAACGGATACTGTCCTCACCAGATCCAAATTGTGTTCCATTATCTACTCCTTTCTGTGCATACGCGCCTAGTGCTCCCATAGAGCATGCAGCCGCAATTAATAATACCTTTATTTTCATATCTGTTTTAATTTAAGTTAGCAATTTAAATTAATCTACCTTTTTCTTCCAGAACCACATTTCATTGAATGTGTAATTAACAGTAAAACGGAAATACTGTTCATCAATCATGTTTTTACCACTTGGGTTAATCTTCGTGTATTCAAAAGACACATTTACCAACGAACGGTTATCAACCAACGGTAATCCAAAACCGACACTCACACCATATTCATTATAGCCATTTCCTTTATACGCTGCATCATCTGTATTATTTATCATCAGATAGGAATTGCTATAATGGGCACCTGCGCGGTATCTTACCCGACCGAAAAAATTACGATTCTGATAATTTGGAATAAACTCGCCTCCGGCTGCAACCCGAACACGGTTCTTAAAACTATCTTTTGAATCATCATAATACGCTTTATCCCATGTTTCATACAGTACATCCGCAGCTAATGTCATCTTATTATTTTTCACATATGATGCACCAAAACCAATCGAGTTCGGTATATCAAATGCTTTACTCTTTGTCGTATCCGAAGCTACGATCTCGGCAGAACCGGAACTGGTTGCCGCATAAGTCATATTAATATAAGTCGCATTCAAACGGTTTTTTGGAGAAAAGGCCAACCCGAATGTAACATTTTCTGTTTTACTGATCGGGTGGGTATACTGAACACCAAAGTCCAGTTTTATATCCCGTACTTCCAGATTCTGATTACGAATCGTGTTCCGTTCTGAACCCTGTCCTACAATAGAACTCTGCTCATGCTTGATGTTTCCAAAAAGATATCCGACATTCGCTCCGACAGAAAGACGCTTCTTCCATATATCTATAGACAAACCTGCATACAAATCGTTTAATCCGCCGGAACCATTAAATGTTTCCACATAATTAAATCCACCTTCAGATGTTCTCCGGGCACCAAAACTATATCCGACATATGAGTAAGGTAAAATACCCACACTCATCGCAATACGTTTATGTATCGGGAACTGCATTGCAATATACTCCACATTCCCATTAATATTGTGCTGTTTATTGACTCCGTCATCAAACCATGAAAGCTGACCTGAAGCACCAAAATCAAACAAAAATGTCAATGAATCCATACAACTGTACGATGCCGGGTTCATCGGGTTGATCTGTTTCGACGATCTTAATCCGAAACCAACGCCACCCATTGCCCGTCCGGCTCCGAATGAACGATCCGCTAATTCACCATACCCAAAACGGGTATAGGGCGAGTTAGTATTATTTTGTGCCGCTAGCGACAACTGTGTCAATATAAGAATGCTTGCTATTAGTAGCTTATTAATCTTCAACATTATACTCTAAGATTCTGTTTAATCCTGTCAACACTAAATTAATGTCTGCAAAGATGGAGTTTTTTAGTCGGCTTTCAAAATAAAACGAATGACCGCCTGTTAAAAAAACCAAAAGGTTAGGATATTTTATCCGTAACTTCTCGATATACCCGTCCATCTCGTAGACTATCCCATTCACTACTCCTGCCTGGATAGCACTCTCGGTATTGGTACCCAATAAAGGGACTTCCTCCTGTTCCGTCACCAAAGGTAGTTTTTTAGTATAAAAGTTCAAAGCCTTGAAACGGGTAGTCATTCCCGGAGAGATATTCCCTCCCAGATAAGCCCCCGAGGCCTCGATCAATTCGTAAGTAATTGCTGTGCCAGCATCAATGACAAGCAGGTCTTTTCCCGGTTCCAGGTAATTGGCACCGACAGCCGCAGCCAACCGGTCTTTTCCCAAAGTTTCGGGCGTTTCATATTGAACCGTTATAGGCAACTTTACAGTTTCATCCAAAAAGATAAAGCGCCGGAGCTTACCACGCAGGTAATCATTCAGCACTTCATTTTTGCCTATCACAGTCGACAATATTCCATGTTCAAAATCGTATTTCCCAAAGAGAGACTCCAATTCATCAACATCGAATTTCTTATATACAAAAGAGGCTTCCATGTGCTTCTTGTTGTATACCGCAACTTTTGAAGAGGTGTTTCCTTGTTCTATAATTAAATTCACGTGACTGAAATTTTCCGCAAAGAAAAGCAAAATTGGTGAAATAACACCTATACAGGCAGCACAAACTGAAAAAAAGAGTTATCCAAGCAATTGTATTTCTACCTGTGCCCCAAACGATGCACAGCCGAAAAATCCCGCTAACAGCGAGTTGTAACCAGTTTATATCAGAAATCTGTCCCATCTGAATTTATTCCGTATATGGGTCTACCGACTTCCAGATAATCCATGCTTTCCCGACAGTATATTCTTCAGGTAGTAATCCCCAATAGCGTGAATCCTGTGAGTTTAGACCTTTGTCGCCTGCCATGAAATAATAGTTTTCTTGGAAACGATATCCGTAGATCGGCTTCCCATTAAGAAAAGTCGTAGAATCCTTGTATTGAAGACTACCCTGTTGTTCCCATTCGATCAGTTTTTTATATAACCGGAAGTTTGTACGCCTTCCACATGAAAAAATCCGTTTCGGATGGATAAGGTATCTCCCGGTATTCCGACACACCGTTTGATGTAATATTTGAGTATATGCATTTCAATTTTATCCCAACTGTTTGGATATGGGAAATTGAAAACCAGAATATCATTGCGTTTTATCTTTTTGAAACCGGGAATGCGATAAATCTCTGTTTGCTCGTTTCTCATAGAGGCAAACAGGTTGAATATGCGAGGTCCAACAGTCGGTTTCCAGACAAGTATATTGTCTCCGGCAATTAATCCCGGTTCCATCGAATCGCCGGGGATTTTGAAAGAAGCAAAGATAAATACCTGTGAAACAAACCATAGAGTAACTGTCATACATAGCCAAAAGACTGTATTGATGGCTTTGTTGATCAGGTTGTGTATTTTTCTATGCTCTTTCATCGAATTAATAGCTTTTTATACTGTCGTTTTCAATAAAAAATATCCGTTGGTTAACGATCCTTTCCGGAATAGTGAACCATAATAATGCATTAGCGGATATTTGATCGTATGTTTGTGTTGTATCAGTTGAACTTGCTATTTGCACCTGTAAATATGACTATGATCAATAGATGCTTTCCTATTTTTCTTATATATCTTTTAGATCATATGCAAGAATATGATCATCCTCATCAATGCCATATAATGTTTTATTCTTCTCATTAATAGAAAAATACAGTACATTGGCATTCAAATATAGTTTATATTTAAAAACTCCGTTCCAATCGTAAGTATATAAAACAGAATTATTGTTTTTGTCTTTTCTTAGTCCAAAAAGAAGTGAGTCAGTAGCAAATGCCTCATAATGTATTTGCTTTTTTTGTTCAATTGCATATTTTGTATTTAATCCCATATTTGATAATCCTATTTTTGTTTTATTTTTCGTGTTCAGATCAATTATTATTATAGCATCCATATAAGAATAAAATAATGCAATTTTATCTCTGTTTGGTTTGATTACAGGATAAGCACTGTATATTAAATTATTTTCAAAATTTATACCTTTCAAATTGTTAATATAAATTGTATCATAAACTATATTTGAGCAATAATTTAGTTTTACATAAAACGGATTTGTGTTTTCTTTAAAAGTTTGAGATCTTATAGGATCTTTAGTTAATAAAAAAACAGAATCACTTAATTCAAAAACAGCATTAGATTCCTCAAATATATTTTTCATATCATTACTTTTTGTGAAATCAACTTTCTTCTCAAAAAAAGTATTGTTGTTTTTTATTGATTTGTTGATATTTAATAACCCCATAAAGTTGGGATAGGATTGTATCCAAAGTAAAGATTCATTATTTTGTTGAAAAAACTGATTAAATCGTGTAAATAAAACGATTTCATTAGGCCCATTACCTTTGCGAAGAAAATTTCCCAGTATCTTGTAATCATTAACACTGTATACTTTTATTATTTTATTCTCATGTCGTTGAACAAATACTAAGAATGTATCAATTGCTACTATTCCTGTTGGATTCAAAATATCAATTGGAAGTAACTGAGGTGATAAAGAATATTCTACAGCCTCTTCTTTTATATATTTTGTCGTAAACTTATTATTTTCATATTTTTTACAACCAATCAATAGTATGAACGATAGTAAAATATAACCTGTTATTTTATTCATAAAATCTTCTATTGTTAAAAATATTAGCTATTGTTATATCCTAGGAAACTACTTTATAAAAACAATTAATTTATCATTTATATATTGTTATTTCCTAGGAGAAACATTTCAAATTTTTACTAATATATTGGTGTCAATTCTTGTTTACTAAATATATGTATAGCATTTTCCAACCAAAGTAACACCCCATGCTGGCTTTTGTGACGTGGCAGCTCCACAAGGGTAGTGAACAGATGTATCAGATGAATATTGGCTACAAGTCAAATAAATATTACTATCATAACCACTAAAAGCAGTATAACAATCTTTTACAACCGTGGGGCCCCACCCTTCTTCTTCCCATCTAGCTAACGCCTCCACGTTAGCTAAAGCCAAGTCAGAGAGTTCCACCTCGTTCTGACTCTGGCTGTAATTCCAGCCTGCTGCAAGAGCTATGGCAGTAAACAGAACTGCCAAAAAAATCTTAAGTTTCATATCTTAATCTTTTTATTTGTTATTTGATCGGGTTATTTTCTATCTTTGCCTACTCTTCTTCGGATTTAGATAGTCGAATGAAGTGATTCATTCTGTTTTGTCGGTTATATTACCATCATACACCTCCTTTTCGAGGTCTCCGGGAGTTTGCTTGTACTATTTTGCGGTTGTGCAGCAAACTCCCATTCGTTCGATCACCGAACATTCCCCTTTATCTTTACTTTGACAGGTTGATTGTTAATACTATTGTACTTGATCGTAACGACTTCATCGAAGAAACCTGTGTCTTTCGGTGTCATCTTAATTCCTACCCGAAGAGATTCTCCGGGTTTCGCAGGTCGTTTGTCATAGGTGGCTGCCGTGCAGCCGCAGGTGGTACTTACGTCCACGATCACAAGGGGATTGTCCCCGGTGTTTTTTATTTCTATGGTTGTCTCCTTTACTCCCGATTTGTCGAAAGTACCGAAATCGATTTCTGTCTTTGTTGCTTCGGCTGCTGTTTTCGGTATATTTTTGTTTGGGCTGTGTACCAGGTTTTCCTGGTTTCTACTTTACATTGAATGAATCTAATATTTCTTTTATCTTCTCGTTAATCTCAGATTGTTCTGCTAAATTATTTCTCAAAGATATTTTTATACAATGTACAATATTTTTATTTTGCTTAAATAAATAATAGGTACGATATGTGACAGTTTTACCGTCCATTTCTTTACTATCTTTAATTATGAAAAATCTTTTTTGCTCTTTGGTTGGCCATATGTTATTTTTTTTACTGGTACGGGAGAAGATATAAGAGACATTTCTAATTGTTCTATCTCTTCTACTGATAAAGTTTTATTGTCTGTTTTTTGATAGCTTTGTATATCTATACCGATTGTTTTTGGAATATCTTCTATGTTTTTAATGGGAGTGCTCCATGCCCAATAAAAAAGATGAAATCCATTAATGTCTCTTTCTCCCGGATTTATTCCATCTCCAGGCATTCCTGACATAGGTTCCCACTCAGCTGGAATACAAATTGAATACAACTTATTAGTTATTATTTTTAATCCATTGTCACTAGTAAAAGAACATAAGATTAGTATTATAGGGAAAATGTATGTTTTTATCATTTTTCTTTTATTTTAGGTAAATCGTATATATATATTTCATTTTCAATACTGTTGTCTAAAGCGTATAATTTATTATATTTTCTGCTAATGGCCATTAATGATATCTTTCTGTCAAATTCAAAACAAGCAATAGCTCTGCCTTCCCAAGTCCAAACTTGTAGTTCACAGTGATTATCCTTCTTTGTATTACGTGGATTGGAATTCTCACACAATATGTAGATATGATCATTAGTAGCATAGGGTTGCCCCATATAATAACCTGATTGATACTGTACTTCTTCTTCAAAATTTGTAGAATAAGGTTCAATTTGTACATCTATATCATGTAATAAGTGAGCATTCTGATCATATATCCTCAAATGTTTGAAACGTGCATAAAAACTTGCAAATTTTTTACCATTAGGATGGACAACACAGGTTTTCAAATAAGTAACAAATAGAGGAGGAGTATTCTTTTTTCTTTTAATTTCAACCCAATTTGGATAAATATCTGTTTTAATAATTTCTCCCGTTTTTTCATTTAGCAAACAGTATTCATTTTCTTCATCTAGTCTTCCTAAAGTCAGATATATATCGTCCGCTAGTGGATAAAAGCCATTATTAGAAATCCCCTGTTCAAAAACGGGTTGATTATTAACCACTTTGAGCTCATTATTTTGAATAGCAACAGTTTTCAAAAGATTACTTCCTACTTCTAACACCTTAAATTCATTTTCATATAAATAAAAACTACGTGTATCTAATAGATTGAAATCATTAGGACCTTGTCCTCGATTTCCCATATCTCCAATATAAGAACAATCAGGAAGATTAAAAAGGGAGAAAAGTTTTTCTTCCTTTTCTTTATAAACAACTAATTTTTCACCAACAATTCCCATATAACGAGGCAACAAGACAGGCACGGGTAATTGTGTTACCTGTGCCTGTAGTTTACCTGTTTGTGGAAATGAAGTTACAATTGTTGCTTTCTCATTGTCATGATCACATGCATTAAGAACAAATAACAATAATAATAATAGATGCTTCATAATAACAACATTCCTTAAATAAACATTCGTGAATTAATGCCAACAACGTTCTTGCTGCCAAACACTTACTGCTGTACTGGAATTACAATCCATACAACGTGTATAAGTAAAAAAGAAAGAAGAATTATCGTCTTGACTAAATCTAAAGCAAACCCATCCGTCTGGGGTCCATTCGTTGAAAGCCAAAGCTTCCACATTAGCAAGTGCCAGTTCTGATAATTCCACTTGATTTTGACTCTGGATGAAATTCCAGCCTGCTGTAGCTGCTATCGCAACTAGAGCCATGATACCGAATAACTTTTTCATATTCGTATATGTTTAATTATTTATTAAAATCATTATTTAATCAGGCTATTTTCTATCTTTGCCTACTCTATTCGGATTAGATAGTCGAATGACACCTGTATCATTCTGTTTTGTCGGTTATATTACCATCATACACCTCCCTTTCGGGGTCTCCGGGAGTTTGCTTGTACTATTTTGCGGTTGTGCAGCAAACTCCCATTCGTTCGATCACCGAACATTCCCCTTTATCTTTACTTTGACAGGTTGATTGTTAATACTATTGTACTTGATCGTAACGACTTCATCGAAGAAACCTGTGTCTTTCGGTGTCATCTTAATTCCCACCCGAAGGGTTTCTCCGGGTTTCGCAGGTCATTTGTCGTATGTGGCTGCTGTGCAGCCGCAGGTGGTACTTACGTCCACTATCACAAGGGGATTGTCCCCGGTGTTTTTTATTTCTATGGTCGTCTCCTTTACTTCCGATTTGTCGAAAGTTCCGAAGTCGATTTCTGTCTTTGTTGTTTCGGCTGTTGTTTTAGGTATATTCTTATTCGGACTGTCCTTACCTGTAATCTGTTTCAGATACAGTTCTTTCACAGCCGTGTTATGTACCGGATTTCCTAATACAGCAACTTTATTGTCCTTATCCAACAAGAATGTCTGGAAAGTTATGTCTGCCGGGAATTTGTTCAGTTTGTTTAGTCGATCGTCTATATCAATACAGATAGGGCGATCGAATGCGTCTCGTTTCAGGAGGTAACGTATTTCCTTCGCATCTTTTGGATACATGAAGAAGAGGAAAGGAACTTTTCCCTGTGTTACTGAATCAGTGTATTCGATCAGTTCCTTCCATTTATGAAGTTGCAGTTTACAACTGGTGCAACCGATAGAGTCTACATATATTAATACCTTATATTCAGATTGTGGGATTTGGAAATCCGTAGTATCTGTCAGATAGCGGGTGAAGGTCAGGTTTTCAGGGAACTGTATTTGTTTCCCTTGCCATTCGCTGACCAGATGCGCAATCTTATTTTCCTTCTCTTTCTGTTCGTTGTAGCAGGAAAAGAAGGTGGTTGCTATTAATAATATGTAAAGATAAAAGGCTTTCATATCGTTTGCTAAATCTTAAATTCTATAATCGGATCATCGCTTTTCACCTCGGTGGCGACAATCGTATTTGTTTCTTCGTTTACATCAATGCCGTGTATTGCGTGATCAAGAGTGTATTTTTGTACCGGATTTCCTTTCAGGTCGAATACATAAATAAATCTGCCTCCGTCTTCCAGTTCTTTTCCCTGCTTATAGGCGGCCAATTCATCTTTTAACTTCATTCCCTGAAATACCGCATAAATGTATTTGTCGGTAACTTTTATATCATTGAATCCCATAATTCCGTCCGGGACACCTGAACCGTCACGTGCCGTTTTGAACTCGGGCTCTCCGTTTGGGCCATACAATACTTTATGCGTACTGTCTTTTAAATTGTATATTTCCAGTGTTTCTCCCAATTGGGTGGCCATTGCCAATATACCATTATCGGGATTATAGTCCATGAAGGGACGCCAAGCTTGTGCCAATGCCGGACGCGATGTCTCTTCTTCTGCTGCTTCGCTGGGTATAGTGCCGTGGTTTTGGATGGCTTTGCCATCGCCGTCTACTTCCCAAAAACGGTGCTCACCCATGTAGTCGGGAACCAAAAATCCCGATTCCATCGTATGAAAGTCGAGCGAACGGACTAATTTCTTATCTAATTTGATCTCTTCGACCCGTTCCGCTGAACCGTTAGTCGAAGAGATTTTCCAACGTGTAATCTCCATCTTATTGGCATCGAGTGCCCATAAAGAGTCTAAGGAGTTGAATTGGATGCTGATAGCCGATAGCATTTCTTGTGGAGCCTCTCCACGTCTACCGAATGAGGTGATGTGTTTCCATCCCGGATAGGTAAATGCATGCAAATAATGGTCCATATTATGTAGGTCCATGACAACAGCGATACTGTCCCTGACCGCTACCCGGAAGGGGTAGCGGAACAGGATAGTATCCAGGTTGATTACCTGTGCACTGAGCGCCTTGGTTTTGGGAAAATCCGAGTATCTTGGAAAGTGCGAATCCGGAGAACTCGAACAGGCGGTCAGATAACTAATACCTATTAATAATATGGATAAAGGATACTTCATCTATCTACAATTGATATATTTTCTTTTAACCCAATCTCCATAACAATCAACGGAACCTTCTCCCAAGCACAGAACATCTATATATTCATCTTCAGGATTTGCCAGGGCTTCGATGTTTGCAAATGTCAATTCTGTCATGCCGTTTTCATTGCTTTGTGCCGTATATAAATAAGTGGCAGCAATAAAGGATATCAGTCCTAATGTTAGTTTAAATGTTTTTTTTCTCATCATTTATTGTATTTAAGTTTTAACGAAGATAGGGCTATTTATTTGAAAAAGCAAGTGCGTTTACTCTTTTGAGATAATGAAAATCAAAGATCTTGTCATTTTTACTGGTTAGCGATTAGTATAGTATTGAGATGGATGGATGCAAAAGATATGCAGTTTATATGCATATAATATGCAAGAACCTATTTTCTGTTTGATAATGTTTTGTTTATGGCTTTGCATGAATTGAGCATATTTTATATTTAAGATTAAAGCTTATTGTTGAAAAAAATATTCATATTTTTGTTGAAATAAACAGATTGAATCTATGAAAAAAAACATGAGTCTATATTGGGCATTTTTTATTTTGTCGGTAATCCTGAGCGGAGGCATACTCTATTATAAGGTATATAACGAAATAAAGATAGAAGCGTATGATATTTTTGAAGAAGTAGTGAATATGGATGTTGATGCGCGGATAAAAAATGAAAAAGTTGTTTATAAGAGGGTGAAAAAGGAGCAGTTTCATTTGGATTCTACCTATATTCAGACGTCAGCGGGAATAGATGCCCAAAGAAAAGAATTAACGTCGAATGCATCCAATAAGTATAACCTGATGCAGCATTATCTCAGTGATTGTACTCCCGTGCAAGTTTCGGCCATTGATAGTTTGTTTCAGATTGTTTTACAACGAGCTGGCATTTCTGCTAAAACTGTTGTAAAATCTATAGGAAAAGATTTCCCAGATAAATCGGCAGATGTGGTTACTTACAGTAAAGACATCCCTTTTATCTTTTTATATGTTGATTTGCCGATGAAAAAAATAGAAATGCCGGTTTACAATTTTACTTTAGGTTTGCAGGGCTTTATTCAATGTCCATTCTCTTATTTGTTAAAGAAGGCGCAGCACTTATTCTTATTCTGGTTTTTGGTATCAATTTTGGCTATTGCTTTATTGGTGCTAATACTATTTACGATAAGTCCGTTTATCCGGAAAAGAGGTAGAATTCTTTTTCCGAAAAATAAGGGATCTGATATTATCAAACATGTAGAACAAACAACCAGGGAGTGGCTGAGCGTTACAGATACAATTCTTCTGGATGAAATAAGTGGCGAAGTTAAGTGTGATGATGAAATAGTATTACGTTTAAAAGGGTTGAATTTAAAGTTATTTGCTCTATTTGTTAAAAACAAGGATGTTTGTGTTGTGTATGATCAGTTGAAAGTAGATATATGGAATAATGAGAATTTAAGTAATGCAACAATAAGTATACAAATTGGAAAATTGGAGAAAGAATTACAAACAAAAATACCATTTTTGTCTATTGAAAATATTCGTGGAGTAGGATATCATTTAGTAGTTTCTAAATCGCCTTCCGACAAATGAAGATGTATTTCTGTTTTTGTTTTCTCCAACTATCAAAATGACACTACTCTACCGGGTAAATCGGATTAATATACCGGGTAAAATAAAATACCCTACCGGGTAATATTTTTTAACATATCAAAGCGGTTTTCAAAATCGCTATTCGCTATCAAAATGTAAATTACAACACCTTTCTGATCGAGTAATACCTAACCATCAATTCGTTTAAACATAAACTCCCTATCCTTTGTTTATTAATCAGAACACTAAATTAAGTTATTATGGGAATTATCAGTTCGATTATTATTGGTATCCTGGCAGGCTTCCTGGCCGGGAAAATATTGAAAGGGAGTGGATTCGGGTTGATTGTAAACCTGATAGTCGGTATTATCGGTGGCGTATTGGGTGGATGGCTATTCGGCCTGCTGGGACTAAGTGTAAACGGAGTGATCGGCAGCCTGGTGATGTCAACCATCGGCGCAATCGTTTTACTATGGATCGTTTCACTATTCAAAAGAGAATAAGCAGCTTTGAGAATTGAAAAAAGTATACCTTTATCATATATACAACTATATATATTACAGTTAATACTTAATTTTCAATTCTCAATTTTAATTTTCAAAGCAAAACCCCTACCTTTGTACGGTAAAAACAAATATCGTATGAAAAAGAACCTGCTTCTGCTTTTCCTGTTCCTTTGCTTGATTCCGGCAAAGGCACAAACCGGATTAAGCGACGAAGCGCAGATAAGCATATTGACGGCAGCTCCATCCGACGATGAAGTGTATACCGTGTACGGACATACGGCCATACGGGTAAAAGATACTTTACGTAAACTTGATACAGTTTTCAATTATGGTATCTTCGATTTCTCAAAACCCAACTTCATCTATCGTTTTACAAAAGGAGAAACCGATTATAAACTGGCAGCCTATAATTTTTCACATTATATAATAGAATATCAGATGCGGGGAAGTGAAGTAACCGAACAGGTACTCAACCTCACTCCCGAAGAGACCCATAAGATATGGAATGCCTTGATAACGAATGTACAACCGGAAAACGCCGTTTACCGATACAATTTCTTTTTCGACAATTGCGCGACTCGTCCGGTTGCCATTGTGGAGGAACAGGTAGACGGGAAAGTGCAATATAACAACCCGCCCGAACCTCAAACATTCCGCGACCTTATAAATTATTGCACACGTAATCATCCCTGGCTGACATTCGGATGCGATCTGGCACTCGGAAGTCCGACCGACCGGATCGCCACCCCGCATGAAATGATGTTCCTGCCGCTTTACCTGAAAGATGAATTTGAAAAAGCAACAATCGTGAACCCCGACGGAAGCGAAAGGAAACTGATAAAACAGACAAACCGGCTGGCTGAACAACTGACAGACGACAATAATGGCAGTAAGATATGGTTTACGCCTATGTTATGCAGCATGATTTTTTTCCTGCTGATAGCAGCAATCACATTCATAGAATGGAAGAAAAAAACATATTTCCGCCTGGTGGATTGTATCCTCTTTTTCCTTGCTGGACTGGCGGGTACGGTATTGTTCTTCCTTTGTTTTATATCGACTCATCCTTGCATCTGGCCGAACTGGTCGATTGTGTGGTTACAACCTTTCGCCCTTATCGCTGTTATTTTGTTTGCAGTAAAAAAGTTCGGAAAGGCTGCATATTATTATCATTTTATTAACTTTGCGGCGCTTACGCTGCTGTTGGCGGGTTGGTATTTCATTCCGCAACACTTAAATATAGCTTTTATCCCGCTTGTTGCCACGCTTTGGCTACGTTCCGGATACGGTATATACAGGGGTAATATGGCAATTAAAGAATGTGCCAATATGCCAATAAAAGGAAAATGAAGCGTATAGCTTGAATATATGATGGAAAATCGGATGAGAAAAATAATAACGTCGCTTATTGCAATCCTGGTAGTCACTAACCTGGAGGCACAACAACGTACCCCCAAACTTGTGGTTTGCATCACCGTGGACCAACTAAGAGGCGATTATATAGAATACTTCTACAATACATTCGGTGAACGCGGTTTCAAACGGTTGATGAACGAAGGATTGGTTTACAACAATATCAAATTCGAATTTTCCGACATCGACCAGGCAAGTGCCTTCGCTACGCTGTTTACCGGAAGCAACCCTTGTTTCCATGGGGTTACAGGAAGTAAATACTACGACTTCGAGAATGATAAAGAAGTATCTATCCTTTACGACAAAGATTATATAGGTAATTATACCCGCGAAAATTATTCTCCTAAAAAGATGTTCAGCTCCACAATCGGAGACGAACTGAAGATTGCATCCAAAGGCAGAAGCGACGTGTATGCCATTGCCCCCGATGCGGAGAGTGCAATCCTTTCTGCCGGTCATGCGGCAAACGGAGCATTCTGGATGGACGACATGAACGGGAAATGGGCGACGACCACCTATTATAAAGGTCTTCCCTGGTATGTGGACCGTTATAATAATGGAGTGGAATCTTTGTCGGCACGTCTGGAGCAGATGGTGTGGACTCCTACCCTTTCATTGGACAAGTATAACGCTTTCCCTTACGTATTGGATGATATACCTTTCAAATACACATTTAATGAAAAGACAAACGATTGTTTTCCGAAGCTGAAGACGACCCCTTTCATTAATAAAGAGATTAACCGGCTGGCCCTGCAATTCCTTGAATACGGTGCATTCGGCACACGAAGTTGTCCGGATATGCTGTCGGTTACCTATTATGCGGGTAACTACAAAGGAATCATGAACAAGGACTACACCCGGGAGATTCAGGATACGTATTATCAACTGGATAAAGACCTGGAACAGTTTTTGGATGCCATCGATAAAAAGGTCGGCCTGGCTAATACCCTCGTCGTATTCACCGGCTCCGGTTATTATACCAGCGAAGAAGAATATGCGGACGGACTGCTGATAAACGGTGGAGAATTCCATCCGAAACGTTGCGTCGCCCTGCTTAACATGTATCTGATGGCAATATACGGCCAGCAAAGCAGTTGGGTAAAAGGTTTCTATAATAACCAGATTTACCTGAACCGCAAAGCCATCGAAGACGCCAAACTCGACCTGAGAACGATACAGGATAAAGCAGCCGAATTCCTGATGGAATTCAGCGGTGTACAGCATGTTACCACCGACCATGCCCTGCTTGCCGGTGAATGGAACGAAGGAACGGTTAAATTCCGTCAGGGAACGCACCATCTGAAACGTGGCGACCTGATCATCGAACTGCAACCCGGCTGGATCATCAACAACGACAACCCGAAAGAAAAGGTAAAAATAATTCGTAATAACGCAGTAATTACCCCGTTGGTATTTATGGGTAACGGCATCAAACCGGAACATATCTACCGCGAAGTAAAAGCCACAGAGGTAGCCCCCACGGTAACCCATGTGCTGAGGATACGGCCACCGAATGCATCCCAGAGTTTACCTCTTTGGGAGTTGACGATCAAAAAATGAGATCTTGACCGGTCACTGGTATTATTGTTAACCTCCCATCTCTGGAATAAACAAAATTTGACAAGTATTTACTTTGGCACGGAATTTGATAATGATATATCATTCCGGTGATCAATTAAATCCGATCGTCAGCAAATAATCACTTTACGAAATAAAATAAATTAATATATATCATGGGATTTAATGAATTTATGACGAAGCTGTTCGGCAACAAGTCGCAGCGAGACCTGAAAGAGATCACTCCATACGTGGATAAGATCAAGGCCGTATATCCGTCAATCCAGAAGCTCTCAAACGATGAGTTGAGAGCAAAAACAGATGAAATCAAACAACGTATTCAGGACTATGTAGCCGATGAACGGAAACAGGTGGAAGACCTCCGTAAAGGCATCGATGATAAAGAACTGGAAGAACGTGAAGCCATCTGGGCAGAAGTAGATAAAATTGAAAAGGCTATCACCGACAAGATGGAAGTGGTCCTGGAAGAATCTCTTCCGGAAGTATTCTCTATCATGAAGGAAACAGCCCGCCGCTTCACGGAAAACGAAGAAGTAGTGGTTACCGCTACCGATTTCGACCGCGACCTGGCAACCAAACACGATTTTGTCCGTATCGAAGGCGACAAGGCTATCTTCCTGAACCACTGGAAGGCCGGCGGTAACGAAATTACCTGGGACATGGTACACTACGACGTTCAGTTGTTCGGTGGTGTCGTTCTTCATAAAGGTAAAATCGCCGAAATGGCAACCGGTGAAGGTAAAACATTGGTAGCAACCCTGCCGGTATTCCTGAACGCCTTGACCCGTAACGGTGTACACGTTGTAACTGTGAACGACTACCTGTCAAAACGTGACTCGGAATGGATGGGACCGCTTTATATGTTCCACGGACTTTCCGTAGACTGTATCGACAAGCACCAGCCTAACTCGGATGCCCGCCGCGCGGCTTACAATGCAGACATCACCTTCGGTACAAACAACGAATTCGGTTTCGACTACCTGCGTGATAACATGGCGATCAGTCCGAACGATCTGGTACAACGCAAACACAACTATGCCATCGTCGATGAGGTCGACTCCGTATTGATCGACGATGCCCGTACACCGTTGATCATTTCCGGTCCGATACCCCGTGGCGAAGAACAGTTGTTCGAACAGTTCCGTCCGAATGTGGAAGTCGTTGTAAACGCACAGAAAGACCTTTGTTCCAAGTTGCTGATCGAAGCCAAAAAGAAAATGGCCAGCAGCGACCCGAAAGAAGTAGAAGAAGGTTCTATCCAATTATATCGTTCATTCAAGGGATATCCGCGTAACAAAGCGTTGATTAAATTCCTGAGCGAACAGGGTATCAAGGCACAGATGTTGAAGACGGAAGAATACTTCATGTCTGAAAATATGCGCCACATGCATGAAGCTACCGACGAACTGTACTTCGTGATTGACGAAAAGAATAACAGTATCGAACTGTCCGATAAGGGTATCGACCTGCTGACCGGCCGTTCCGACGACCCGACATTCTTCGTATTGCCGGATATCACTTCCGAACTTTCCCAGTTGGAAAACTTCAAGGGAACAGAAGAAGAAAAGCAAGCTAAGAAAGACGAAATCCTGGCAAACTATTCTGTCAAGAGCGAACGTGTACATACAATCAACCAGTTGCTGAAAGCCTACACATTGTTTGAAAAGGACGATGAATATGTAGTGATGGACAACAAGGTTATGATCGTCGACGAACAGACCGGACGTATCATGGACGGTCGTCGTTACTCCGACGGTTTGCACCAGGCTATCGAAGCCAAGGAAGGTGTAAAAGTGGAAGCTGCCACACAGACATTCGCAACTATCACTTTGCAGAACTACTTCCGTATGTACCACAAACTGTCAGGTATGACAGGTACGGCAGAAACGGAAGCCGGTGAATTCTGGGACATCTATAAACTGGATGTCGTAGTGATCCCGACCAACCGTCCGATTGCCCGTAACGATATGAACGACCGTATCTACAAGACCAAACGCGAAAAGTACGCCGCTGTTATCGAAGAAATCAGCGCATTGGTTGAAGCCGGACGCCCGGTACTGGTAGGTACGACTTCCGTAGAAATTTCGGAATTACTGAGCCGTATGCTTACCCTGCGTAAGATCAAACATAATGTATTGAATGCGAAGTTACACCAGAAAGAAGCCGAGATCGTTGCCCTGGCAGGTCAGAGCGGAACGGTAACTATCGCAACCAACATGGCCGGTCGTGGTACCGACATCAAGCTGTCGGCTGAAGTAAAGGCAGCAGGCGGTTTGGCTATCATCGGTACGGAACGTCACGAAAGCCGTCGTGTAGACCGCCAGTTGCGTGGTCGTGCAGGACGTCAGGGTGACCCGGGTTCTTCTGTATTCTACGTATCACTGGAAGATAACCTGATGCGTCTGTTCGCTTCCGACAAGATTGCCGGACTGATGGACAAGTTGGGCTTCAAAGAAGGCGAAGTGCTGGAACACAATATGCTGAGTAAGTCAGTGGAACGTGCACAGAAGAAGGTGGAAGAAAACAACTTCGGTATCCGTAAACGTTTGCTGGAATATGATGACGTAATGAACTCACAGCGTAACGTAATCTATACCCGCCGCCGTCACGCCCTGATGGGAGAACGTATCGGACTGGACGTATTGAATACGATCTACGATACATCTACCGCTATCGCCGAAGAGCATTCCGACGGTTTGGACTATGAAGGTTTCAAACTGGAACTGTTCAAGACATTCGCAATGGAAAGTCCGTTCACCGAAGAAGAGTTCAAGAGCATGAAAGCCTCTCAGTTGGGAGACAAATTGTTCGAAAACGCATTGCAGACATTCAAACGCCGTATGGAACGTATGACGCAGGTAGCCAACCCGGTTATCAAGCAGGTTTACGAACACCAGGGTGCGATGTATGAAAACATCATGATCCCGGTAACCGACGGAAAACGCATGTACAATGTTTCATGTAACCTAAAGGAAGCATACGAAACAGAAAGCAAGGTAATCGCAAAATCATTCCAGAAATCAATCGTTCTGCATACGATAGACGAGGCTTGGAAAGAACACCTGCGTGAAATGGACGAACTGCGCCACTCGGTACAGAATGCCAGCTACGAAAACAAAGATCCGCTGTTGATCTACAAACTGGAATCATACAACCTGTTCAAGACAATGGTCGACACCATGAACCGTAAGACTGCCGCCGTCCTGATGCGCGGACAGATTCCGGTACGTGAGGAACCGACAGAAGAAGAAAAACAGGCAATGGCTCAGCGCCAGGCTGCTGCACAAGCTGCTCAGCAAGCTGCCGAACGCCAGCGTATCGAAGTAAAACAGGCCGGTCCGGAACAACGCCAGGACATGAGCCGCTATCGTACGGAGAAAACCGACATCAGCGGAAACAATGATCCGGAAGAACGTGCACCGCAACAGCCTAAACAAGAACCGGTTCGCGCCGAAAAACGTGTAGGCCGTAACGATCTCTGTCCTTGCGGAAGCGGAAAGAAGTACAAAAACTGTCACGGACAAGGTTTATAATACCTGACAGAATAACAGATAAGAAAAGGGTGGCTTGTAAAAGCTGCCCTTTTTTTCTATATTTGCACCAGATCACAATAAAGATAAATCCCATGACATTAGAAGAAAAGAAAATGGAATTCGTTGTTTTCTGTATCGAAAATGTTGCGGAACAGTTGAATGAACTGCCGGAAAATATTTATTCCAGATTAAATAACCTGGGACTTATTGATGATTTATTATTCGACTGTTACGAAGTTCTTCATACCCAAAGCAAGCAACATATAACGGAAGATATTATATTAGCCCTGAAAAACAGGGAGAAAGGAGAAATAAGTCAATGATAGTATATCATGGTTCTACCCTTTGCGTAGAAAATCCTTTAGTTGGCGTATGCCGTGACAATCTTGACTTTGGCAAGGGCTTTTACCTCACGGATATATGTGAACAAGCCATTAGCTGGGCCAAACGGGTAGCTATTATTTACAACAAACCGAACGCATACCTCAATAAATATGAATTAGACTATGAAACAATATGCCGGAATTACCGGATATTATCATTTGAAACCTACAACGAAACCTGGCTCGACTTCGTTATGGCTTCCCGGCGTGGCGAGCGTCGTTGGTCTGATTATGACATAATAGAAGGAGGCATAGCCAACGATCGTGTATTCAACACAATAGAACTATATTTTAACGGTCTGATTGATAAAGGCGAGGCTTTGAAGCGTCTTAGTTATGAACAACCGAATAATCAGATATGTCTGTTAAACCAATCACTTATAGATAAATATCTGCATTTTATAGATGCTACTAACATTAACAAGGAGGAAAGAAACGATGTCACAAGCCAATAATACATTACTTCAAATGAAATATGCCCGGATTATTATGGGACTTTCCAAACGCCTGGGAATCAGTAGTCGCAGAGCATTAGCGCTTTTTTATGAATCGAATACCTATCGATATCTACGTCAGAAAATAGGAGATCTGCACTGCATGAGTGATAACTACCTCATTGATGAATTGATTATCGAATATACCGGTAAACAGGGTTCATAAGCCATTGAACATGAAAAAAGTTGTCATCGCCGTCGACTCTTTTAAAGGCTGTCTTTCTTCTTCCGATATAGCGAAAGCTGTTGCGGAAGGAATTCACCATGTCATCCCCGGATGCGAAGTAATAAAGGTTCCCATTGCCGACGGTGGCGAAGGTACTGTTGAAGCACTGACACAGGCTACTCACGGGCAAGTTATTACGATTCCTGTACATAATCCATTCATGCAACCCATCCAGGCCAGCTATGGCATAACCGGTGACGGACAAACCGCTGTCATCGAAATGTCGGCAGCCAGCGGACTGGACCTGATTCCCCGGAAAGAAGGAAACGTGATGCACACCACCACTTACGGAACCGGCGAACTGATAGCCGATGCCGTCGATCGCGGTTGCCGTAACTTCATCATCGGTGTGGGCGGCAGTGCCACGAACGATGCGGGTGTCGGCATGATGCAAGCCTTAGGAGTCCGTTTCACCGACGATAACGGCAACGAAGTAGAAAAGGGCGGAAAAGTACTATCTGCTATCTGCCATATCGACACCCGGAGCCAGCTTCCCGAGTTATCCACCTGTACCTTCCATATAGCGACAGACGTGACCAACCCTTTCTTTGGCCCGCAAGGAGCCGCCCACATCTTCGGTCCTCAGAAAGGAGGCAATGAAATGCAAGTCGAAGCACTCGACAAAGGGATGAAACACCTGGCCGGCCTGATCCTTGAAACAACCGGCAGAGACATCAGCAACCTGCCCGGAGCAGGAGCCGGAGGAGGCATGGGAGGCGGCTGCGTAGCTTTCCTTCAGGCAAAGATTTCATCCGGTATCGAACTGATTACAGAATATATCCGTTTCAAAGAAATAATCAGGGAGGCCGACCTTGTCATCACCGGCGAAGGAAGAATAGACAGGCAAACCCTGTTCGGAAAAGTCCCGGTCGGCATCGCCCACATTGCAGCATCACAGCATATACCTGTTATCGCCATCACCGGACAAGTGGAAACTGATGCAGAAACGGACAAACAATTACTACAGGCCGGATTATCCGCAATCTTTCCTATACACCCCGCTCCGGTTAGTTTGGAAGAAGCTATGCACCCCAATTATGCTTTCCGGAATATCCGGAGAACAATAGAACAAACCAGCCGGACACTACTTATCTTTGTAAACAAGAAAGTAATAAATACAGATCATAAAATTTAGCATGACATGAAACATATTAACGGAGAGAACAACGAAATCACATTCATTTTCCCACATGACAGAATTGATTGTATTTCTTCTCAAAACACAAAATTCAACCAGATTATCAGCCAGGCCAATATTACAATCACAGGAAATAACAATCACATTTCAATGTGTTTCGATTCGGAAGACAGTGCGGAGGAATTACTGCTCAGCGACGGATTTCTCTTGATCGTAAAAGGAGATAACAATAGTATAAATATGGGAACGATACTGCTACGATGTTCTACTATTTTAGGCATGACAGGCTTGAAACTTATCATCGGACAATTGCCCGGACTGGGCGCAGGCGTTTCGCGGGTTGCCAACAACTGCCGGGTAGATATCGGGAACCGTGTGGTGATCAATGGTGTTACATTATATTTACAAGAAGATGATTCGCATGTCAGTATTGGAGATGACAGTCAGTTAAGCTGGGGCGTCGATATATGGTGCACCGATGCACATACGATAACAGATTTAGAAGGCGAACCGATAAATTTTGCCCGAAGTATAGAAATTGGCAAACATGTATGGATAGGAAAAGATGTGAAAGTTGGCAAGAATGTAAAAATATCCGATAACAGTATTGTCGGTTGGGGAAGCATCGTAACCAAAGAATTTAATGAATCGAATGTGATTATTGCAGGTACCCCCGCCAAAATCATAAAGCGAGGAATAAATTGGGACCGCAGATGTATTAATAAGTATTTAAAAGAGAAATAAGACTTCCCGGTGCATTCCTTTATAATCAATCGGTGACAAGCCGTACATTAACAGATATTCCGAAGTATACAGATTACTTTACGTGACAAAAAGTTGATTATCTATAACATAATGTCATATTTTTCTGTACATTGCAGCATAATAACTATTAAAGACTAACATTATGATCATCGGAATTCCTAAAGAAATCAAGAACAATGAAAACCGGGTAGCGCTTACGCCTGCCGGAGCAAAAGAGTTGGTAAAAAGAGGACACACCGTATATGTGCAGCATACTGCGGGTGAGAACAGCGGTTTTCCAGATTCAGCCTATGAGACAGTCGGAGCAAAGATTCTCCCGTCGATCAACGACGTCTACCAGACTGCTGAAATGATCGTGAAAGTAAAAGAGCCGATTGCCGTAGAATATCCTTTAGTACGGAAAGGACAACTGGTCTTTACTTATTTTCATTTTGCCTCGGACGAAAAGCTGACGCTTGCCATGATGGACAGCGGCTCCGTCTGCCTGGCCTACGAAACGGTAGAAAATCCGGACGGTACACTTCCTTTATTAATCCCTATGAGCGAAGTCGCCGGACGCATGTCGATACAGGAAGGCGCACGTTTCCTAGAGAAACCCCAGGGAGGCAAAGGCATCCTGTTGGGTGGCGTACCGGGAGTGAAACCTGCCCGCGTACTGGTACTCGGTGGTGGTATAGTTGGCTACAATGCCGCGTTGATGGCAGCCGGAATGGGTGCCGACGTGACAATAGCCGACATCTCACTTCCACGCCTGCGCCATCTGGAAGAGATCATGCCCGCCAATGTCAGGACTTTATATTCTTCTACGCATAACATCGAAACGGAACTTCCGGCGACCGACCTGGTGATCGGTGCCGTCCTGATTCCCGGAGCCAAGGCTCCTCATCTGATCACAAAAGAGATGCTGGGACTAATGAAACCCGGCAGTGTCTTGGTAGACGTAGCGATCGACCAGGGCGGTTGTTTCGAAACTTCACATCCGACAACCCATGCCGATCCCGTTTACACAGTCGACGGTATCGTACATTATTGCGTAGCCAATATCCCGGGTGCCGTGCCCCAGACTTCCACGCTGGCATTGACCAACGCTACCCTCCCCTACGTGCTGGAACTGGCAGACAAAGGTTGGAAAGAAGCCTGCAAAGAAGATAAGACACTCTATCCCGGATTGAACATCATTGAGGGACAGATTGTCTATCCCGCCGTTGCCGAAGCATTCGGATTACCTTGTTATCCGGCGGTATTATAATCTACAAATAGCACGCAGATGACACTGATTTCATCCAACTTTGATAAATCAATTACTCCCTCTCTTTCCTTTATAATTACAAAAAAATGTAAAATCGCTTTGATACTTTTATTGAGGTTACTACCTTAGCGCAACTAATAATAAAAATTAAATCGTTTAACAACCATGAAGAAAATTGTTTTGTTATTGGCTTTTTGCCTGAGTATTGGAAACGTATTTGCACAAGACGCTGACAAACTGCGTGATGAAGGTGATGCTGCCTTGAAAGCAAAGAACTATGCAGAAGCTTTTACAAAGTATGACGGGTTCCTGAAACAAACAAACAATGAAGATGCAGACCGTGTTTTCAACTGTGCATTTGCCGCTTTCCAGGCAAAAAAGTATGAAGATGCTGTAAAGTATTACGATCTGGCTATTCAAAAGAACAAAAACATTGATGACGCTTATACAGGTAAAGCAATGGCATTGCGTAACCTGAATAAAGCTGCCGAATTTACTGCAACCGTTGAAGCCGGCCTGAAAGCTAAACCGGGTGATGCAGATTTGGAAAAACTGCTTTATGTATATTGCATGAAACAAGGTCAGGCTGTACAAAAAAGCGGAAAGATTGCTGATGCTGAAGAATTATACAAAGACGTGCTGATCGTAAGCAATCCCAAATACAAAGAAAATGCTTTGTATAGCTTAGGAGCCATGTATTACAACGAAGGAGCCAAGATTCTGGCTGCTGCTACCGACCCGGCTAAATATGAAGCTGAAAAAGATAAGGCAGACGTTCAGATGAAAAAGGCAAAAGAATATATGGAACAGGCAGTAGCTCTTAACGCAGCGAACGCTAACGCCAAGAAAATCCTTGATTCCATCAACGAAACATTGGCTAAATAACATCCCTGAATCCACACATTCGGTTATACAACAAAACAAGGCACGGATACACATCATAATCCGTGCCTTATTTTATAATCTCCGTTCGATTTACTCCAAACAAATCCATTCCAAATCCTCTGCAATCAAGGTCTGTTCGGTAATCTGCCCTTTATGACCACGCTTGTATTCAGGAATAAACCCCACCTTAACGGCTGTAATTTGCCGAGGTGATACCTCTTCAGGCATATCCACCCCCTGCCCGACGGACTGGCAGGTCAGATAGAAAGTTCCAATCCCCATCAAGCGTACCGACTGCCCTGTGCTCAACATATCGGCCAACACATCACCCAGATTTGCCAATACGGCATACGTATCCCCACGGCTCACAGTAGAAATCTTTGACAAACGAGCTGCTACATCGTCTGTCGTAAACGGGCTCTTTCCCGTCACTGCCCGCGGATACCATTTTTTTCCTAACTTTTGTTTCTTGTAAAATGCCATATTCATTCCTCCTTATCAGTGAATCGACAAAGAATCATTCCGGATGATTATACAAATCATTCCCATTGATTGTATGAATCATCGGGGATGATTCCTCATCTTTCCGCAAATATAATACAAACAAGTATAAATAAAAAGCACATGTCACCCGAATTTTATCTATTCGGATAACACGTGCTCAAAAAACCTCCGGTCTACTTCAGGACTTGAAGAAGAAGCGGAATATATCATTACCGTTTGCGTAGATCAGCAAAGCGAAAAGCAGGAACATACCGGTTATCTGGGCATATTCAAGGAACTTGTCGCTCGGCTTGCGACGGGCAATTACCTCATACAAGAGGAACATCACATGGCCACCATCCAACGCCGGAATAGGCAATATATTCATAAAGGCCAGGATGATTGACAGGAAGGCTGTCTGCATCCAGAACACCTGCCAATCCCAAACTGTCGGGAAAATGCTGCCGATCGTACCAAAGCCGCCCAAACTCGAAGCGCCTTCCTTAGTGAATACATACTTCATGTCGTTCACATAGCCTTTCAAGGTATTGATACCCAGTCTGACACCGGCAGGAAACGATTCGAAAAAGCCGTAAGTACGGGTTACCGTCGGGTATAAATCCGTTTTACTCATCAGATAAACACCGATCTTACCCGCCGTATCCGGTTGGATAACGACCGACTGTTCCATTCCGCCACGGTAAAATCCAAGTGTAATATCCTTTCCTTTATTCTGATCCAGCATTTTAGCCACATCTTCAAACAGAGGGGTTGCCTGGCCGTTAATCGAGACAATACTGTCTCCCGGTTGCAAACCGGCAGTAGCAGCAGGCGAATCTTTCTCAGAAAGTTTCTTTACAACCATCGGTACACGATCCGGACTGGCAAATCCTTTTCCTTCACGCATAAAACGCTGCATCATATCCTCCGGTATAGGAATAACCGTTTCCACACCATCACGCAAGACTGTTACATTACTTGCTTCCACAACCTTACGGAAGCTGGACTGATCCAGGCGATCCAATTCCTCATTGTTGGCCTTCAACAGGATATCACCGTCGCGGAAACCTACCTCCTGAAATGCCTCGCTGTAATACATGCCATGCTTCATATTTTTCAGAGGCAAATAAGTTTCGCCCCAGGTATAAAGCACCATCGAATAAATAAACAACGCCAACAGGAAGTTAAACAAAACCCCTGCGATCATGATCATCAAACGCTGACCGGCCGGTTTGGAACGGAACTCATACGGTTTGGCAGGCTGTGCCATCGCTTCCTTGTCCATACTTTCGTCGATCATACCGGATATCTTGCAATAACCGCCTAAAGGCAACCAGCCGATACCATATTCCGTTTCGCTGTTCTTCGGCTTGAATTTGAACAATGAGAACCAAGGATCGAAGAAAAGATAAAACTTCTCTACCCGTACCTTAAAAATACGGGCAAAGATAAAATGTCCGAACTCATGTACAAGGACCAATATCGATAAGCTCAGGATGAGCTGTAACGCTCTAATTAAAAATGTCTCCATCTATTTGTTTGTCTGTATTAATTTATTTCTTTTTACTCATACAACCTTCCCCGGTTTATTTTCCGGCTATCGTGTTCATGACCGAAGCCGCTACCCTACGTGCTTCGGCATCTGTCGCAACATAATCTTCATAGGTAGGCGTTGCGATAAAAGAAGAGGTCGCCATCGTCTTTTCAATCACATCACTCATTTGAAGGAAACCTATTTCGTCGCGCAGGAAAGCAGCCACCACCACTTCGTTGGCAGCATTCAGGATACATGGCATATTTCCTCCCGTACGAATGGCATCGAACGCAAAAGCCAGGTTACGGAAACGTGTCATATCGGGTTCCTCGAACGTCAACGTGGAATAGAGGTTAAAATCCAACCGGGGAGCCTTACTCGTCAAGCGCTTCGGATAAGAAAACGCATAACTGATGGGCAATTTCATATCCGGAATACCCAACTGAGCCATTACGGCACCGTCTTCAAACTGCACCATCGAATGAATGACCGACTGCGGATGCACTACGATCTGTATCTGTTCAGGTGTTACACCGAACAACCATTTCGCTTCGATCATCTCAAAGCCTTTATTCATCATAGAAGCCGAATCGATCGTTATCTTTGCTCCCATGCTCCAGTTCGGATGCTTCAACGCTTGTGCCTTTGTGACCACTGCCAGTTCCTCTATCGTCTTCGTGCGGAACGGACCACCGGATGCGGTAAGCAGGATCTTTTCCACCTGATTCTCCCATTCTCCTGCTAAACACTGGAAAATGGCGGAATGTTCAGAGTCGACCGGCAATACCGGCACTTTATGTTCCGTGGCAAGCGAGGTGATCAGTTCGCCGGCCACCACCAATGTTTCCTTATTTGCCAACGCTATGGCTTTGCCTGCCTTGATGGCGGCTATCGTCGGTTTCAGGCCGGAATATCCGACCATGGCAGTCAGTACCATGTCGATCGGTTCCGACTGTACCACCTGGGCGATAGCGTCCGAACCGGCCCACACCTTGATCGGCAGATCTTCCAAAGCCTCTTTCAGTTCGGGATATTTCTGTTCGTTGGCAATAACGACCACTTCGGGCATATATTTTCGTGCCTGGTTAATCAGTAAATCTACCTGGTTGTTAGCGGTCAGAGCATATACTTCAAACAGATCGGCATGTTCGCTGATCACCTCCAAAGCCTGTGTCCCGATTGAACCGGTAGAACCTAATATGGCTAAACTTCTTTTCATCGATTTAAAAAGCTATATATTCTTCAGGATTGACCGGAATACCTTTATACCACAACTCGAAATGGAGATGCGGACCGGTAGACAGTTTCCCCGTGTTTCCCACCAAAGCGATCGCTTCGCCGGCAACGACGTGGTCGCCAATCTCTTTCAGCAATAATTCATTATGTTTATAAACGGACAGGAATCCGTTTTTGTGTTGCAACTGGATCACATTTCCGAAATTGGGATCAAAGCCGGTGAATACCACCGTTCCGTCCAGAGTTGCCAGTACGCTTTCTTTCGGAGCTGCCACCAGGTCTACCCCGAAATGACGGGCATCCGCCTCGTAATGCGAAGAGACCACACCGTTTACCGGCTTATAAAAAAAGATACCGTCGGTAGGAACCGGATTCGGATTCAGCACTGTCAGGTTATACTTTTCTTCTTCCTCAAAACTCTTTACAAATTTCTCTTCCGATTTGCTGCGGGGAATCTCATAATTGGCATCCACATGGGCCAGGGAATCTATCTGACGGATAGAATCGAGTTCGATCGTACCGGACAAGATACCGGCTACATTTTCCAGGTAAAGCGACTGGATAGAGATCATCCGCTCCAGCGAATCGGCACGCAATGCATTCTGCACGATCTCCTTACGTATTTCCACGTCCAGATAACCCGGCAAATAATTTCGTATCGGTGTTTTAATGATAATCAACGCAGTGAAAGCGATCAGCATGAAAGCAAACAAAGCAAGGGTAAGAAATGCCGTCAATTGCGACAAACGAAAAGACCATACTTCTTCGAGCGTCGTTTCATTGAAAAAAGACAGCTTGTATTTAAACCTTATCCGGTGCCAGAATGATTTCTTATTGTTCTTTCGTTGTTTTCGTGCCATGTTTTTATGTTAAAACGCAAAAGTAACAAAAACCGTATCTACACGGGCATTGTTTACTCTAATTAACGTTATTATAAATCAAGCAGACCTTCAGGAACGGATACCCGCAGTGTTTTGTTTTCATGATCCGCAGCCGTTATCAACTCTTCGACAGCCGGAAGCAGCAGTTCATTGCCGTGATGGTCGATCTGCAAAAGTACATTGATCGTCGTTTCATCCACGTCGGTGATCTTGCCCAGTTCCCCATGACGCTCGTCGGTCACAGTGTATCCGACAAAGCTGTCCCATGACATGTCGCCCACCAAATCTTCCTCATCTGCATCTTCCAGCAGGAAAAAGACTTCACGGTTCGTAAACTCGCGGGCAGCTTTCTCGTCGTCTACATTCTCCAGCTTCACCAGCATGACAGTATCGGTCTTGTAACGGTATTCCTCTATAAAAAAAGGTACCAGGATGCCATCCATTTCACAGATGATACAAGGGTCTTCGACATCATCAAACAGGTCGCAATTGGTCACCAGCGAGATTTCTCCCTTTATCCCGTGAGGTTTGGCAAACTGCCCGATCTTAAAAACTTCTTCTTTTCTTATCATAACAGGGAATGTCAGAGCCGGGTAATACGGGCTCCTATGTTATTCAAACGTTTATCGATATTCTGATATCCACGGTCGATCTGGTCGATGTTATGGATATGGCTGGTTCCTTCGGCACTCATTGCCGCAATCAGCAGGGCGATACCGGCACGGATATCCGGAGATACCATATTGGAACCGCGTAGTTTGAAACGGTTACCCAAACCGATCACCGTAGCCCGGTGCGGGTCGCAAAGGATGATCTGCGCCCCCATATCGATCAGCTTATCCACAAAGAACAGGCGGCTTTCGAACATCTTCTGATGGATCAGCACGCTACCGACAGCCTGGGTGGCAACCACCAGAAAGACACTCAGCAGGTCAGGCGTAAGTCCCGGCCAGGGAGCATCGGCTATCGTCATGATAGAACCGTCGATAAAGGTATCTATTTCGTAAGAATCATGTGTAGGAATATGGATATCATCACCTATCTGTTCGACAGTGATACCTAAGCGGCGGAACGACTCAGGGATAATTCCCAGCTTGTCATATCCGGTATTTTTTATGGTGATGTCCGATGCGGTCATGGCTGCCATACCGATAAAGCTGCCGACTTCGATCATATCCGGCAAAATGGTATGGGTAGTTCCTCCCAGGGACTCGACACCTTCGATGGTGAGCAGATTAGAACCTACCCCCGATATGCGGGCACCCATCTGGTTGAGCATGGACGATAATTGCTGCAAATAGGGTTCGCAGGCGGCGTTATAAATGGTAGTTGTCCCCTCGGCCAGCACGGCTGCCATCAGGATATTGGCAGTACCGGTCACTGAAGCCTCATCCAGGAGCATATAAGCACCTTTCAAACGTTTGGCTTCGATTTCATACAGTTGGCGTCCGGCATCATAGCTGAAACAAGCACCCAACTTCTGGATACCGACAAAGTGCGTATCCAGGCGGCGGCGTCCGATCTTGTCGCCTCCCGGTTTCGGGATCAAAGCCTTTCCGAAACGGGCTACCAGCGGACCGACGATCATCACCGAACCGCGCAAGGACCCGCTTTTACGCAGGAAGTCTTCCGTATTCAGATAATCCAGGTCGATGGCATCTGCCTGAAAGGTATAGGTGTCGGCAGCAGGATGTTCCACTTTCACCTGCATGTCACGAAATAGCTGGATAAGATTGTTCACGTCCAGGATATCGGGGACATTGTGGATCGTTACTTTCTCCGAAGTCAATAATACGGCACAGATCACTTCCAGCGCCTCGTTCTTGGCTCCTTGCGGAGTGATCTCGCCGGATAATTTATAACCACCTTCTATAACAAACGAACTCATCGGCTTTTACGGGGATAATTCTTTTTGTTAGTATTATTCCGGGCCAGAATATCGCGGCTTTCTGCTAATTTATGAACTTCTTCATCCAAAACGATCTTTCCGCTTGACAGTTCGTCAAGGTCTTTGAATATCTTACGGTCGTCGACCGACTCTTTATTCCAGGTAAGGAAAGATTTCTTCATCTGGGTAGCCAGCAGTTTGATTAGCTGGTCTTTCTCTACTCCCGCTTCCAGTTCCGTTGCTTTACGGATCATCAGTTCCAATGTCTTTCCGTAATGGCGGTAGCGGATACGGTTGTTATTGTAAGGGATACGGGGAGGACGGGCATATAAATTTTCCTTCTTCACGATTTCGTAAGGATAGTCGATATCCAGCTTGAAATCTGCCATGATAGCCAGGTGATCCCACAAAATGTGTTTGAAATCGTTTACATCACGCAGGTGGGGAAACATATTTCCCATGATGTTGATTATCGTATTGGCACAACGTTTACGTTCTTCTCTGTCCTCTATTGCAACGCAATAATCAACCATGTTCTGGATATTGCGTCCGTATTCGGGCATAACCAATTTCTTTTCTTCTGTATTATATTTCATTATCATATTCATTTATCCGGCAAATGTACTTATTTTAATTGATTTACACAAGAAGTCCCTATACCTGCAAAAAAGGTATAGGGACAACTATTTCAACAATGTAAATTTTCTTACTTGGTATAGAATAAATCTACTTTGACAATTGGTTAATCACCGCCTGGTTGGCTTTCTTCACGGCGGCTTCGTTTATCTTGATTTCTTTACGGTCGTATGTCATCAGGCCGTTCACTTCGCCTTCCACATCTGTCGTTTGGGTGTAAACGGCTGCGGAGAAACCACGATCAACCATCTCTTTCAGTTCGTTGGCATATTTTACATATTCGGCTGTTACTTCGTCGCTGTTCTTGAACTGGACATATCCCCAGTTGCGTTTATTCCACCACAAATGGTTTTCCAAGGGCAGACCGATTCCGCCGTACTCACCCAGCACAGTTACCCGTTGCGGGTCAAACAGGAACATGCTCGGTCCCGGATAATTATGCAGGTCGAGAATGTCGCCGCAAGCCCGGTGGTTTCCTCCGCTGGCCGGATTTACCAGGCGGGAAGGATCATAGTTCTTTGTCCATTCAGCCACTTTTTCCGTATCAAACTGTCCCCATGCCTCATTGAAAGGAACCCATACGACAACGGACGGATGGGATACACATAAGTCCATAATTTCTTTCCATTCCTGATAGTAGTTTGCAATCGATGCGGAAGAACGTTCTTTATCCGTTCCACCATTATAAGTATGAGGTGCCCACTGATTACCCATATCACCGCTCGGCATATCCTGCCAAACCAGGATACCCTCCTTATCGCAATGATAATACCAACGGGCCGGTTCCACTTTCACATGCTTACGGATCATATTGAAACCCCAATCTTTTGTTTTAACGATATCATACAGCAAAGCCTCATCCGTCGGAGCCGTATATAATCCGTCCGGCCACCAGCCCTGATCCAGCGGACCATACTGGAAGAGGTTTTTATTATTCAACTGCATACGCATAATCCCATTCGCATCCCTTTTGGATGATATTTTACGGAAAGCCGTATATGATTTCACATCATCTACTACTTTTCCATCTTTCGTCAACGATACTTTCATATCATACAGATACGGATTGGAAGTATCCCAAAGAGTCGGGTTTTGCACAGCCAGGCGAAGTTCTTTTCCCTGGACGCCTTTTGCCGAAGCAACAACCTGCCCTTTATCCAGCAACTTGACTTCGACAACAGCCGTATTGCAAGGCTGCGAAGTACCTACCGTTACATTCATCGTCCCGTTATCAATATTGGGGATCGACTTTACCGAAGTAATATGATTGGTGGCTACCGGCTCCAACCACACAGTCTGCCAGATTCCGGTAACAGGGGTATACCAGATGCCTTCCGGATTAGAGGTCTGTTTTCCACGTGGCTGATAGCCTCTATCGCTCGGATCCCACACACGTACAACCAGTTTCTGATTACTTTTTCCGGTCAGATAAGGAGTGATATTAAATGAAAAAGGAGTAAAACCACCCTGATGAGAGCCTATCAGAATGTCATTGACAAACACATCTGCTTTCCAATCTACAGCACCGAAATTAAGTACCACATCTTTATTCTTCCAGTTCGCAGGAACAGCGAATGAACGCTTATACCACAATTCATTATTTTCTCCTACTTCTTTCTGAACACCGGACAAGGAAGATTCCACCGCAAAGGGAACCAGGATATTCCCGTCAAACGAGTTCGGTTCCACCTCCCCTTTCGGTTTAATGGCATATTCCCATTCACCGTTCAGATTTACCCAGTCCGTACGTTCCAGTTGCGGACGGGGATATTCGGGTAATACGTTTTGGGGGTTGATCTGTTCCGCCCATTTTGTTTTGATCTTATCACCTGCCGGCTTCCACTGAGCCTGCGCACATACAGTAAGTGCCAAAGCACAACATACCAATACTGCTTTCTTCATGTTCTCGGATATTAAAGTTACCATTCGTTATTTTTAGTGCAAAAGAACTGCTTTCCAGGCAAAAGGACTTTCAATTTTCGGGCATATGCTTTCAAATATCATTCAGAACAACCATAATTGGCTTATTTTTCTTATTTATTTATTAGCTTTGCCTTCGAGAAACACTATTATCAATCGATATGAAGAAAATACCGCTGCTGGCCGCCTGTTTATTTATATTGTTGCTCTGCCTGCCCGGATATGCCAACGATCCGCATTTCAGGCATTACAACAATAAGCAGGGATTATCGCATAACACGGTTTATTGTTCCCTACAGGACCAGCGGGGATTCATGTGGTTTGGTACCGAAGACGGATTGAACCGTTTCGACGGACATACATTTAAAATATACAGGCACAATTCATACAACCCGAACAGCCTGCCCAACGATTGTATCGTCAACCTTTTTGAAAGTTCCGACGAAAAGATATGGATTTTTACAGCCAGAGGAACTTGTTACTACGATTACAGGACAGATACATTCCATCCGTTCCGGTTATCGTCCGGAGAAAATGAGTCCGAATCATTTTTTGCCGGTACGGAAGACAAAGACCGGAATCTCTGGTTTATCGACTATAACCGGATTGTCCGCTATAATCCGGCAGACAGCAGTTCACGAACTTATCCGGCAGAAGAATTTTTCCATCCGGCTATTATTACCCTGACAAATGACGGGAAACCTCTTTTTTCTGACAGGCAATCTCTATATACCTACAAGGTCGAGACAGATAACTTTCAGAAGATCCCATTCCTGAATGAAACGCAGATCAGTAACCAGATCGCCCTGCAAGCGGTATGCCAGATTCCCGGCCTGGGTATTCTGGGCGGCACCAACCAGGCCGGACTTCTGCTTTACAAATATCAGGCCCAGCGTGTCGTGACAATAATCCCGGAAATACAGGTCCGTGCCATCATCCCATACAATACTACCATCTACTGGATTGCATCGGAATCTGGCATCTACATTTACAACACACAGGACCAAACAATTACAAACCTACGAAAATCTCTGACAAACGAATACGCCATTGCCGACAACGCCGTTTATTCGCTCACCAAAGACCGTGAGGGAGGTGTATGGGCCGGCTCTTTTTTCGGAGGGATCAGTTACCTGCCAAAGGAGTATACCCGATTCAGTTATTTTATCGGAGGCAAAACACATCCCCAGCTACTCGGAAACGCAATCCGCGAAATCACGCCCGACCGCTACGGCAACCTATGGCTGGGAACAGAGGATAACGGGGTCAACAGCTACAATCCCCGGACCGGAGAGATCACTAATTATTCATACAATAATCCCAGCCATCCGCTATCGGCTACCAATATTCACGGGTTACTGGCTGTCGATAACCAGCTATGGGTCGGGACATTCAACAAAGGGATCGATGTGCTGGACATCCCCTCCGGCAAGATCATCAAACATTATTCACGGGAAAACAGCCAAACAAACCTCAACAGTAATTTTATCCTCTGCTTCTATAAGACACGCGAAAATGAGTTTCTGGTGGGTACCTCCAACGGCTTAATGATTTACAATAAACAAACGGAAAGTTTCAGTCCCTGGAATAATATTTACGCTCTTATCAGGCAGATATACCAGGACAGCCGGGGCGATATATGGGTAGCAACCTCCAATGGTATTTACCATTACCTCCGCAAAGAAAACAAAGTAGAGCAATACCGGTCCGGCAGTAATAAATCCGAAAGCATCGGCAATAACAATACGACCTCCGTATTCGAAGATTCAAAAGGCCGGATTTGGGTTACCACAGTAAGCGGCCTCTCCCTTTTCAACGAAGAGGCACAGTCTTTTAACCGGATCACCACTGACAACGGACTGCCCAGCAATATCGTTTACCGGATCGTTGAAGACGATTCACATAATTTCTGGTTATCTACGGCAAACGGCCTGGTCAGATTCAATCCGGAGACCTATGCAATGCGGACTTATACGTATACCGACGGGCTGCATGAAACACAATTCAACTACAGCTCTTCCTATCAGGCACCCGACGGGACAATCTATATGGGAACCATCAACGGAATGCTGTCATTCAACCCGTCCCAATTCAAAGAAGACACATTTATGCCTCCCATGTATATCACCGGGATCAATCTCCCGGACAATGAAGAAAACAAATATAACCTTCCTACTTCCTCCATCGAAGACACGAAAGTTTTAAAGTTGCCCTATAATGCCTCCACATTTACTCTGTCGTATGTAGCCCTCAGCTATACCTCTCCGGATGCCATCCGGTATGCGTACAAGCTGGAAGGGGTGGATAAAGACTGGAACTATATGGACCAGAATAAAAATGTAACTTTTGCCAATCTTTCCCCGGGTGAATACACATTCAAAGTGAAATCGACCAACAGCAGCGGCTTGTGGCAGGACAACGAACAATCGTTACAAATCATTATCACGCCTCCCTTCTGGGCTACCGGATGGGCATTTTTTGTCTATATCGTGATTATTTGTATTTGCATAGTCCTCTTCTACAATTATAAAAAGGCCAAACTGGAGGAAAAACACCGTATAAACCAGGACTTGTTTGAAAGCAAAAAAGAAAAAGAACTATATGATGCAAAAATACAGTTCTTCACCTTTATCACCCATGAGATACGTACCCCGCTTACCCTTATCAAGGCTCCTTTGGAAAAAATCATCAAATCGAAAGACGGCAATCCGTCTACCAGGGAGAACCTGCAAATCATAGAGAAAAACACACAGCAGTTATTGAACCTGAGTAACCAGTTGCTCGATTTCCGGAAAACGGAAAGCCGGGGATTCAGACTGAATTATGTACACACAGACGTAACGCTCTGGCTCCATACTATTCTGCAACCGTTCCTGCCAGTCATATCACAGGAGAATAAAAGATTCACCTGTGATATTCCCGACGAATCATTCTATGCTTTCATCGACCGGGAGGCTTTTTCCAAGATCATGAACAACTTGCTGACCAACGCTATAAAATACTCGGACAAATATATCTCTCTGCAATTACAAAGGCAGGAAGACGGGAAAGAATTTATCATATCCGTTACCAACGACGGCATGCTGATCCCTGACAGCGAAATAGAAAACATCTTCACTCCTTTCTACCGCCTGAAAGAGACAGAACACCAGCAGGGAAGCGGTATCGGCCTCTCCCTGGCACGTTCGTTAGCCGAATTTCATAAAGGTTCCCTGAACTACACACAGACTCCGGAAGGAATGAACCGGTTTATCCTGACTCTGCCCAAAGAACAGGAAGACTGCTACCTGCTGACAACCGGAAAGAATACGGAAGACGCCATTACGGAAAGCAACGACGATCAGAATGATGATAAGCCTATGATCCTGATCGTAGAAGACCAGGAAGATATGCGGCGATTTATCGCCAGAGAACTGGCAGAAACATACCGCATCCGGGAAGCCGCCAACGGAAAAGAGGCAATCTGTATCCTGAAAGACCAGCCGGTAAGCCTGATCCTCAGCGATGTCATGATGCCTGTTATGGATGGTTTCGAACTATGCAACGTAGTAAAGAATGATGTCAATTACAGCCATATTCCTTTTATCCTGCTGACAGCCCAGCATAATCTGCAATCCCGGTTAAAAGGACTGAACAACGGAGCCGATGCTTATATGGAAAAGCCGTTTTCGATAGAGTTGCTTGTTGCCCAGGTCGCAAACCTGCTGAAAAGCCGGGAAGTACTGACCAGAACATACAAGGAAACACCTTCCACGCCGGCAACCAGCCTGGCCGTTTCTACAGTCGATGATCTTTTCCTCCGGAAACTCAACGCATACCTGGAAGAACATATCACCAACGATGCGCTGAACGTTGAAATGCTGGCAACAGAAATGGGCATGAGTACCTCCAGCCTATACAGGAAAGTAAAAGGTCTGTCAGGTTTATCTCCGGTCGAATTCATCAAGATCGCACGGCTGAAACAAGCAGTCCTGCTAATGAAAAACGGGGAAAACCGAATCAACGAAATTGCATTCCGGACAGGTTTTTCCTCTCCGGCCTATTTCTCCACCTGCTTCCAGAAACAGTACGGAAAAACACCGACGGAGTTTATGAAAGAATGTTAGCCAAAGGCAATGTGAAACGGAAAGTAGATCCTTCTCCGACTTTGGATGAAACGGAAATTTCGCCCCCCATCTTATTCACCAGTCCTTTACTGATAGCCAATCCCAGACCTATACCGTTATAAGCCCCTTTCAGTTGTACAAAACGACCGAAAATATGATCCAGCTCCTTCTCCGGAATACCTTTGCCGGTATCTGATACATAAAAATGAACATGATCCCCTTTCAAGGTATACCCAAAACGGATAGAGCCACAAGAAGTATGCTTTATAGCATTCGTCAGTAAATTACTAAGAATCTGTACCATTCTATTATTATCCGTCCGGATCATAATATCAGGACACGGATCCAGAATCAATTCCACATTTTCCGGCATCCTGAGTTGCATGATATTGTACATATCCCGCATAGCAGAAGGCAGATACACGTCCGTATAAGCGAAAAACACCATGCCTGATTCTATCTTTGAAATATCCAGCACATCGTTTATCAGTCGCAGCAACAACTCATTGTTCGATTTTATAAGGCTTATGTACGTTTCTCTCAGGTCCGGGTCCGTCTCTATAGATAACAGGTCCGAAAAGCCGACTATAGCATTCAGCGGGGTACGGATTTCATGTGTCATATTTGCCAGAAAGGCAGATTTCAGCTGATCGGCATTCTCTGCCTTCTCCTTTGCATCTATCAGAGTTTGCTCATATTCTATATATTTCTGATTATCGACCATACATCCCACAATAAGATTAACCTGACCGTCATCATTATACTCCAGAGCCTTCCCTATTACCTCATAGCTCCGATATTCGCCCTCATCGTTTTTCAAACGGAAATTAACGGCAAACTCAGGCAGCTTTTTATTCCTTATCTCATTGAATAACAAGAAAAAGTCTTCCCTGTCATCCGGGTGACGCAGATTAGACAAGGCCCGGCAGATGTATTTGTTCCTTTCCAACAGGTAATTGTTGGCTCCGTAAAACTGGAAACAATGGTTACAATGTTCCTTGTCGCAAGTCTGGAAACGGTGAAAGTTAAATGAATAAGTCGTGATATGGCTATTCTTCAAAGCCAGTTCCATCATGGTCCGGCTCTCTGACAATTTACCGCTCAATGTTTTGTTCTCCTTTTCCCGTTCCACTTCTTCGGAGACGTTACGGATATAAATCACCACATATTTATGATGCAACGGTACCATCCGTATCTTAAAATAGACAATAGGAGCATTATGACCGGGTATCGACATATCCAGATTAATAACTTCCGATGTATCCAGACATTTCTGTACAACTTTCGCCATATTCCTCTTTGTTTCATCCGGATAGATAAAACCGGGTAAATCGTCAATCCGTCGATTGGCAGCTTCGGGGGTAATGCAGGTTTCGGCAGCATAGGCGATGATCCGCTCTACAATGAGTTTGTCATTTACCAACAAGATGGTGTCGGGAACAGCTTCTGCGACCTTCTCTGAAATATCGGTCAACTCCCGCATCTTCTGGTCATACATCGTAACATCCCATTCTTTGGGACTCGGATCGGTCAGCAATAAGGTGTAACCTATGATCTTTCCATCCTCACTAAATCCGGGAATAATAGAAAACCCGACCGGCAGGTTATCGCTGACCACACTCCCATTCCGCAAATAAGTCTTTTGCATATCTGAAAGAAAAGTCGTTTCAAACAAATTACTCAAAAGGAAGTCTGATAAATCTGTTATAGCAAACTTTTCACACATTGCCTTATTTAAAGCAATCAACAAACCATCACTATCATATAAGGCACCTCCCTTAGGATAATAAACAAAGAAATTTGTTATCAGCTGCTGTTCGACTAATGAGTTTCCCATCACAATTTAGATTTGAATCAATCTACAAAGAAAAACAAACTTTATAAATCAAAGACTATATTAAACCAAAATAATTTATTAAAAACAAAATACCACCTGTTATAAACAAAGTCTATCAGCTCATAAATATTATCCATCAGATAAGTTTGGCAAGGTAAAACGAATAAACGAACTTTGTTACATAATCATGGTAATGTTATAAAATATAGGGATATAATTAGTCAAAAGGAAAAAGGCGATAAGGGATTTGCCAAGAGAGATGGCACAAGAAAGTCCCGACATAACTAAGAGAGGGTTAATCCCGGGATTTTTTCCTGGGATTAATTATTTATATTACATTTGCGCGTATAAATCACACCGAATAAAACACCAAAAGATGAAAACAAAAATTTCCTTGCTTCTGATAACATGCCTTTGCAGCCTTGCTTGCCTGGCGCAAAGTGACTTTGACAAACACTTCACCAAAAAAAGTTTACGGATCGACTTTGCTTTAAGTGGCAATTCCCAATTTCAGGCAGCCGCTATCCAACAGTTGCGGGAAGAACCCGTATGGGGAGGCCCGGTAAAAAACCTGATTGACAAATTCTATTACGGAGGTTACTACGTCAACATATACGACAAATCAAATAACGAACTAATCTATTCGCGCGGATTCAATACGCTTTTTGAAGAGTGGCGCAGCACAGAACAAGCCAAAACTGAAACACAGGCATGGACAAACAGCATCTCGGTTCCCTATCCGAAAGCAACCGTAACAGTTGAGATCACAGCCCGCGACAAGGCGGACATGCAATTCCATCCCCTGTTGAAAATGGATATCGACCCGGCCAGCATTTTTATCGATCGCGGAAAACTCAAGGACAACAAAGTCACACAAATCCAATACAAGGGAGACTCCAGTGAGAAGGTCGACCTGGTTTTTATTGCAGAAGGATATACGGCTGACGATCAGGAAAAATTCGTTGCCGATGCTAAAAAATTCACGGAATCGTTGTTCCAGACATCTCCGTACACAACACAACGGGAAAATTTTAATGTATGGGCCGTTAACCTGATTTCGGAAGACCGCGGAACAGACATCTCCGGAAAAGGCATCTATAAGAACACCGCATTAAATTCAGGATATTATACGTTCGGCGTAGACCGTTACCTGACAACACCGGATATGAAATCCATCCGCGACGCAGTCTGGAATGTTCCCTGCGATGCTATATTCCTGTTGGTCAACACCGACACCTACGGAGGGGGCGGCATGTACAACTTCTACGCCATGGGGACAGCCGATAATGAGCGGACACAGCATGTTTTCGTTCACGAATTCGGACACAGCTTTGCCGGACTGGCCGACGAGTATTTTTCTTCCGAAGTCGCCTATCAGGATTTCTACAATCTGAAATACGAACCCTGGGAGCCCAATATCACCACATTGGTCGATTTCGACAGCAAATGGAAAGACCTTTTGCCTGCCCAAACTCCGGTACCCACCCCGCTGGACGATGCGCATAAAGACAAACCCGGTGTATTTGAAGGAGGCGGTTACATACCCAAAGGTATCTATCGCCCGATGGACCATTGTATGATGCGTGATTATGCCCCCTTCTGTCCGGCCTGTAGCCGGGCCATCCTGCGGATGATCGATTTCCTGTCTGACAGGGACTACTAAAAAATAGAAGGAGGTGTGCCATGCCTGACATACCTCCTTCAGACTATTTCAGATTCATATTCACCCAAAAGATCAGATACTATCAATTCATCGGAACTTCCATCAATAAGATCCGGGAATCTTTCAGCACTTCTATCGTAATACTGTCTGTTTCATAAAAACCGGCACCATCCCGTTTGGAAAGCACTGTGTTATTCACTTCCACTTCTCCTTCGATAACGAAAAGATAAACGCCTGTACTCTTCTTATGAAGTTTATACTCCTTGATCTGTCCCGCATCCAGTTCACCTATCGAGAACCAGGCATCCTGGTTGATCGCAGCCGGTGTTTCACCGTCAGGCGAAAGGATCAACGACAACTCATTCTTCTTCAGTAAAGAACGTACATCATAATTATTATACTTCGGTTTCGTATTTTCCTCACGAGGGAAAACCCATATCTGCAAAAATTCAAGCTGCTGTTCGGCACTGTCATTGAATTCACTGTGGAAAATACCTGTACCGGCACTCATCACCTGGATATCACCCGGGGTAATGGTTTCACTGTTCTGTATACTGTCGCCATGACGCAGATAGCCATTCAGCGGTATGGATATCACTTCCATATTCTTATGCGGATGTGTGTCAAAGCCTTCGCTCGGAGCAACCGTATCATCGTTCAACACACGCAACATCCCGAAATGTACCCTTTTGGGATTGTAATAATTTGCAAAACTAAATGTATGATATGTTTTAAGCCAACCATGATTTGCATATCCACGAGAGTTCGCCTTATCTACTACCATTTTCATAAAATATTCCTCCTCTTTAATTCACATATATAACATTCCATCCGCTGAAAAAGTTCCGATACCTCCCTTCCTCAGACAATAGTCCTTTAATTAGTATGAAAAATGCACCTAAATGAAAACATATCTGAACAGAATTCAGTACTTTTGCACAAAAATTCATCCTGTAAATATTAATCATATGGCAGTTTACTTAAACGATGTATCTAGAACCTTCGGAGAATACCTGCTTATTCCCGGTTTGACCACCAAACAATGTGTGCCCACAAACGTTTCACTGAAAACATCACTTGTCAAACACAATGTCGGCGAGAAGTCTCCTATTGAATTAAATATCCCGTTTGTTTCGGCAATCATGCAATCGGTATCCGGTCCTGAGCTGGCTATCGAACTGGCCCGTAACGGTGGTCTTTCATTCATTTTCGGTTCACAGCCAATCGCCAGCCAGGCAGAGATGGTCAGAAGAGTGAAAAAGTTCAAAGCAGGTTTTGTCACCAGCGACTCTAACCTGACTCCTGAAAACACGTTGGCCGACGTTATCGACCTGGTTAATCAGACAGAACATTCCACAATCGGTATTACCGACGACGGAACTCCTAACGGTAAACTGCTCGGATTAGTTACCAGCCGCGACTATCGTGCCGAAAAAGACGATCTTTCCACAAAAGTAAAAGAGTTTATGACTCCCTTCTCCAAACTGATCGTCGGCGAAGTCGGCATCTCGTTGAAAGAAGCTAACCAGATCATCTGGGATCATAAACTGAATACACTTCCTATCATAGACAAAGACCAGAATCTGGCTTATTTCGTATTCCGCAAGGATTATGACAACCACCGCGAAAACCCGAACGAACTTTCCGGTACAGATAAAAAGTTGCTGGTTGGTGCCGGTATCAATACCCGCGACTATATGGAGCGTGTTCCCGCATTGGTTGAAGCCGGTGTAGATGTATTATGTATCGACTCTTCCGACGGTTACTCCGAATGGCAATGCGAAACATTGCAATGGATCAAAAAAGAATATGGTGATAAAGTTAAGGTGGGTGCCGGAAACGTGGTAGACAGAGAAGGTTTCTTATATCTGGTAAAAGCCGGAGCCGATTTCATCAAAGTAGGTATCGGTGGCGGTTCTATCTGTATTACCCGTGAACAGAAAGGTATCGGACGCGGACAAGCTACTGCCCTGATCGATGTCGCCCAGGCGCGTGACGAATATAAAGAACAGACCGGTATTTATGTTCCTATCTGTAGCGACGGCGGCCTGGTACATGACTACCATATGGTACTTGCCCTGGCAATGGGTGCCGACTTCCTGATGATGGGACGTTATTTTGCCCGTTTCGACGAGTCTCCTACAAAGAAACTGCGCATCGGCAATAATTTCGTAAAAGAATACTGGGGTGAAGGTTCAAACCGCGCCCAGAACTGGCAACGTTACGATATGGGAGGCACAGCTTCACTGAAGTTTGAAGAAGGAGTAGACAGCTACGTGCCTTATGCCGGAAAAATGAAAGACAACCTCAATCTGACATTAGGTAAAATCAAAGCTACTATGTGTAGCTGCGGAGCCATCACAATTCCTGATTTACAGAAAAATGCCAAGATCACACTGGTATCTTCAACAAGTATCGTAGAAGGTGGTGCACACGATGTGATCCTGAAAGAACAGAATTAATCATTTCTGATATAGTGAATATCCCCCAATTGCAAAACTCACAAATATTTTTTTGCGATTGGGGGATTTTTATTCATCTATATAATACCTGACGTCTCTGCTTTCCATTCACCCGGTATGATAAATGCAGGAAATGCTTCTTTCGGTAGAGAATAGCCTGGTCGAAGGGCAGGCCGCTCTTTTTAAGAGTATCCAACAGGAAATAAATATCAGGGACATAACAATCTGCCGCCTCCCCTTTCACATGCTGGCTGGAACGGACACCACCCGCCAAGCGATTTACTTCCGGACTACGATAACCGCTGGTGACTACAATCGGTTTGTTGTAAGCAATACGGAGCGGCTGGAGAAGGCATTTTACCAATTCACAAAGGGCACAACGGGCAGAAGTTTTGTGCATACTGTGCGGATGGATTTATGAAATCATACAGATGATTTTTTTAACAATCTCCCTAAAAGGATGAAAAGTAGAAATCAGACTAAAAATAAGAACTAAAAGAAAGCCTTTTTGATGCTGGTTGACAAAATATAATGCGAATCAAAACAACATCATAACGGATAAAATACAAGCGCTTTGTATTCATTTATCTTCACGAGATTCTGGTATTTTGAAAACAGAAGTGAATATTCCTGTAAAAAAGCATAGAAAACAGGGATAAAATAACATTCTGTCAAAATGATATGACTAAAAATCAAATATTTGAATATCTTTGAGCATACATAACAGACAAAGAAGATCCAGAGTAGTAAGTATATGAATAAAAGAAAGAAAAAAAGAAACGGCATCTTGCGTGCTATTATTGTCTTTTACGATAAACATAACAAATGGCCTGTGCCTACGGCGAAAGAGGCAAAAGAACGAAGTTTGGGCCAATGGATTAGCAGATGCAGATTCCTTAAAAATCATTCTCCGGAAAAACTTATAGGAAAACAGATTAGATTAATCGACAGAATCGACGCAGACAAGATCCGGAAAAAGACGGAACAGTGGCAGAATAATTATAATAACCTGAAAATCTTTTTGGAAAAAGAACAGCGCTGGCCTTCCAGCAGTGCTTCAGACCCGTTAGAGATCAAATTGTCCAATTGGTGTGCAACCCAAAAAATCACCCGAAAAAACACACCTAAGACCAAACAGAATAAAGAACGCATCAAATTGCTGGATGACATAGGATTCAACTGGTATACGTACAACAAAAGGAGAAGCTGGAAGGAATCGTTCAATCTGGTCAGGGATTACTACAACAACACCGGCCGGTGGCCTGCCCACACCAGAGACCAGGAGGAATCACGACTGGCGAAATGGTGCAGCAAAATGAGAGCTTACAAAAACGGCAAGGATACAAGCGTCACGCTAACCCCCAGGCAGATCAAAAAGCTGACCGACCTGGGTTTTGACTGGTCCGACAGCCAGTCAAGTAACGGACGTTCGCCGGAACGGCTCGAAAAGATATGGATCGAAAGATACCATGAGTTCAGCGAATTCATAACAAACGAAAAGCGGTACCCTCGCTCAAGGACTGGGACCGAGAGTGAAAAAGAAGAATCCCTTTACTCCTGGTGGATGCGAATGGGCTATCTGAGAAGAAGAGGTAAACTCAGCAGCGAACGCATCCAACTACTGGATCGCATCGGCTTCAGATGGGGAAAAGAAAATGAATAAGGAGAAATAAAAAAAGGTTTGAAATTGAATTTCAAACCTTTTTTGTTGTTCTACCAGGGCTCGAACCTGGAATTTCAGGACCAGAATCTGACGTGTTACCATTACACCATAGAACAATTTTTGTTGTCTCGAGTAGTATGTTTCTCGATTACGGGTGCAAAGATACGGACATTTTTTATTCTTGCAAATATTTCGAGAAAAAAATTCATCAAAATAAACATTTTTCTTTTTCTCCTGTTTTGAATTTACAGGGTTTATACATATATTAAATAGAGAAAGCATGCAGATAATAAATTAAGAAGTATATTTGCAACTTCGAAAATTATTCAATAAAAAATAAATGGATCAAACAAAAGAATTAGTAAACACAATTGTTGAAGGCCTACAAGAGAAAAAAGGCAAAAATATTGTAACCGTAGATTTAACCCAACTATCCGGAGCCGTATGCCAATATATGGTCATATGCGAAGGGAACACTCCTACTCAGGTATCAGCACTTTCTGATTCCGTGTGGGATTTCGCGCGCAAAAAAGCGGGCGAGAAACCTTTGTCTATTGATGGCAACCAGAGTGCCCAATGGATAGGGATGGATTATGGCACGGTTCTTGTACACATATTCTTGCCGGAGCAACGCGAGTTTTATAATCTGGAGACCCTATGGTCTGACTCTAAAGTCACCCAGATCCCGAATCTCGATTAAGCCGGATTAATATTATCGAATTCAAAGTATGGAAAATAAAAACGACATGTTTAATAAAGTGCCGAAGAACAATAAGCCTAAAATGTTCAAGTTTAACCTGTATTGGATGTACGGGCTAATTTTTATGATGCTTATTGCTCTGTATCTGACGAACGATTCCTCGGCATCGAAAGAATTGGGATGGACCGAATTCCAGAAACTGGCCCAGGATAATGTCTTTGACAAAATGGCTGTCTACAACAAGAAAAATCTGGTGGAGGCCACTGTCAAGAGCGGTAAGAAAGCACTAGTCTTTAAAAGTGACAGCACGACTTTAGGCACAAACCCAAAAGTGTATGTCAAAATACCGTCAGCAGACAAATTTTCCGATTTTTACGACAAAGCGGTGACAGAGAATCATATTGATACTCAAGTACGATATGAAGAAGGCGACGATGCCATATGGAATTTTTTGGTTTCTTTCGGACCGATCATCCTGATCATTGTTGTGTGGATCTTCCTGATGAGAAGAATGTCAGGCGGTGCAGGCGGTGGTCCGGGCGGGGTATTCAGTGTCGGCAAAGCAAAAGCACAACTCTTTGATAAAGATAACGACCGGAAAGTGACATTTAAAGATGTGGCAGGTTTGTCAGAAGCCAAGCAAGAGGTGGAAGAAATCGTCGCATTCCTCAAAAATCCGGAAAAATATACCGAATTAGGTGGTAAAATACCTAAGGGCGCTTTATTGGTCGGTCCTCCGGGAACAGGTAAGACATTGCTTGCAAAGGCGGTAGCCGGTGAAGCGGATGTTCCTTTCTTCTCACTGTCAGGTTCCGATTTTGTCGAAATGTTTGTCGGCGTAGGTGCGTCACGTGTCCGTGATCTGTTCCGCCAGGCCAAAGAGAAGTCCCCGTGTATCGTGTTCATCGATGAAATAGATGCCGTAGGCCGTGCCCGTGGCAAAAATGCCAACATGAACAGTAACGACGAACGCGAAAACACCTTGAACCAGTTGCTGACAGAAATGGACGGTTTCGGCTCAAACAGCGGTGTGATCATCCTGGCTGCCACTAACCGTGCAGATATTCTGGATAAGGCGTTGCTCCGCGCAGGACGTTTTGACCGTCAGATCAGTGTGGAACTGCCGGACTTAAACGAACGTAAAGAGATATTCGGCGTGCATCTGCGTCCGATCAAGATAGATGAAAGTGTTGATGCAGAATTCATGGCTCGCCAGACTCCGGGATTCTCTGGAGCCGATATCGCCAATGTTTGTAATGAAGCAGCATTGATAGCGGCCCGTGGCGGTAAAAAGTTCGTTCAGAAAGATGATTTCATGAATGCGGTAGATCGTATTGTCGGTGGTTTGGAAAAACGTACTATGATAACAACCGCGGACGAACGGAAGAGTATTGCTTATCACGAAGCAGGCCATGCCACATTAAGCTGGTTCCTTGAACATGCCAACCCGTTGGTTAAGGTGACTATCGTACCGAGAGGTAAAGCATTAGGAGCAGCCTGGTATATGCCGGAAGAACGCCAGATCACCACCCGCGAACAAATGCTCGATGAGATGTGCGCAACGCTGGGCGGACGTGCAGCAGATGAATTTTTCCTCGGTAAAATAACGACCGGAGCATCCAATGACCTGGAACGGGTAACCAAGCAGGCTTACGCCATGGTTGTCTACTTCGGTATGAGTGAAAAACTTCCTAACCTGAATTATTACGATTCGAGCGGTCAGGACTGGGGATTCACCAAGCCGTATAGCGAGGAGACTTCCCGCATGATCGACCAGGAAGTACAAAGAATCATTACCGAACAATACGAACGCGCTAAAAAAATCCTGTCCGACCACGCAGAAGGACATAACAAACTGGCGCAAGTCTTGCTCGAACGCGAAGTGATCTATACGGAAGATGTTGAGCATATCTTCGGCAAACGGGCCTGGATCTCACGCTCACAGGAAATTCTGGATTTGCAGGAAAAGGCAAACAACGACAAGCAAGTTGCCGCCGAAGAAACAAAAACGGATGAAACAACTCCCCAATCAAGCGACTACAAAGTTCGGGCTGTACCGGCAGGAACCAATGAGACTGACAATATTGCCTGACAAACATACATGGGATAAATAAAAAGAGACCGGACAGTTCTTTCGTAAAGATACTGTCCGGTCTCTTTTTATTTAGATTTATTCTTTATCTTTGCACGGAAAATAAATCAACAAACGAACAAAACAACATACGGTTTTGAAAAATCTGATAAAACGGGCACTTACCGGTATAATCTTCGTTGCAGTGCTGGTTGGAGCAATTTGCTACCACCCGATCTCTTTTCTTGTTCTTTTCAGTCTGATCACCGGATTGACATTATGGGAGTTTTATGGTTTGGTAAAGCATTATGAGGATGCCTCCATAAAACGGGCAGTCTCTTCGCTGGGAGGCGTTTATTTATTTGCCGCCACCTTCGCTTACACAAACCAACTGACAGACGGCGTCGTTTTCCTGCCTTATCTCCTATTTCTTATATATACATTAGTTGCCGAGTTATATTATAAAGCACCGAACCCGATCAACAACTGGGCATTCACTCTTTTCGCACAGGTGTATTGTGCCGGGACATTTTCGATGCTGAACTTTATCGCAGCCATACCTGACACCCCGGGTAAAGTAGTTTATTCCCCGTTATTCGTTATGGCGATCTTCATTTTCATCTGGCTGAACGATACCGGCGCTTATCTGGTCGGTTCCATGATCGGAAAAAGAAAGCTGTTTGAACGTATCTCACCTAAAAAATCGTGGGAAGGTTTCTTCGGAGGTTTAGCCGTAGTCCTGGGCGCTTCGCAGGCTCTGGCATGGTATGCACCGGAAGTTAGTTGGTATAACTGGCTGGGATTGTCGGCTACCGTTGTCTTATTCGGAACCTGGGGCGATCTGATCGAATCGTTGCTGAAACGTACATTGGGAGTAAAAGATTCCGGCAACGTGCTGCCCGGCCATGGCGGAATGCTTGACCGGTTCGACAGCCTGATGCTGGCAGCTCCTGCCGCCTACATTTATATAGAACTGTTTATTCGAAATTAAACGTCAGCGAAACCATACGGGAGGTAGCTTTCGACAATGCATTCGGATATTTGATCAGATCCTTATCGGTCAGGTCGCTACGATCTTTCTGCAACAGGTCGACCAGTCCGAAACTGAACTTCAACTCCGGACAGAGTTTAAAGAACGGCAGATAAATATCACATCCTATACCGAACTCCAGACCGAAGTCTGCCGCTTTCAATAAAACGGGCATCCCTTTCTTACGTCCAAGGTCCATCGCTCCGTATACGCCACCGATCAGATAAGGACGGTAGTTATTCAGGCGGAGGGCCGAAAATTTCACGCTCAAAGGAAAACTCAGAATAGTGGAACGGACGGAAGTAGTGAACTCCTCACCCGTAACCTGTTCCCGGAAGACGAACTTCTTATCCCCGAAATGGACTGTAGGTATGAAACGCAGGTTAAAATAGGGATTCAGATACATATCACCGATCACACCGACACTAAAACCGGGCGAATAAGTCGGGATTTCGGCAAACCATGTTTCACCGTCAGTCGTAACACCTGTATTTGTCAACAACAAATCCTGCGCATGCAATCCGACATGGAATCCCAGATGAAACCATTTCAAATCGGCATACGGCTGATTCTTCACCTTCTCTTTCTGCGCCATCACACCCGGGACGGCAAGGCTGCATATCAATAATAGAAATAATAGACGTCTCAACTCTCAATCAATTTTGAATTATAACGAAAAAGATTAGAACTTATTGCAGAAATACAAATAAAACTCTATTTTTGCACCAACTAATAGTTATCAATTTAAACGTTTAAGAAAATGGCTTATTTAATTAGTGAAGATTGTATTGCTTGCGGTACTTGCATTGACGAGTGTCCGGTAGGAGCTATCTCAGAAGGTGATATCTATCATATCGACCCTGAAATGTGTACTGATTGTGGTACTTGCGCTGACGCATGTCCTACTGAAGCAATTCATCCGGTTGCATAAACCGCAGTAAAAATAGGCAACCTTTATAACAGGATACCTATAAAAAGATAACGAGCTGTTTCTTCTTTGTAAAGAAAAACAGCTCGTTATTATTTTCCCCCCTTTTAAAAATCGATGTCCAGCTTTATCTCGTCTGAACCATCGTCTGTCTTTGTCTCAGCATCCGGGGCTTGTGCCTGTAGATCTTCAGAGTTACGTTGCTTGATGTAATTGATCACATCATTCATTCCCTCCATAAACTTGTCAAAATCTTCCTTATAAAGGAAAATCTTATGCTTCTCAAAAGAGATCTGCATTCCGTTTTTAGGCTGCACCTTTTTACTTTCGGTCACCGCCAGGAACAAATCGTCCTTCAAGTTCTTCTTTACGTCCAGATAATAGATCCTCTTACCTGCTTTTATGGCCTTAGAGTACAAAATCTCTTTATCGCCACCTTCAACCTGTATTTTCTTCACCGACTCATCCATATAGCCAACATTTGTTAAACACCCACCCAATATTCATAACTTGCTTCAAATATGTGCATTTTTTTTTAAACAACAACTATTTTAACGCATCAAAATATCTCATTTTACGTTTGAAAGTGTAAAATAACGCCTAACACCTATAAAATTAAATAAACCGGGGCCCTTTTATCAAAAGAATGACTACCTTTGCAACCTAATTTATAATAAAGTAGTTCCTTCAAACGATGATCAACAGAATTTTAATCCGCATTAAAGTTTTACAGATAGTTTATTCATTCTATCAAAACGGAAACAATGACCTCAAAGTAGCGGAAAATGAATTGCTTTTCAGCTTACGGAAGTCGTACGACTTATATCACTACTTCCTCCTTCTAATTATCGAAGTCACCAACTTACAGCAACGGACACTTGACGCCAAAAAAAGCAAGTACATGCCGACCCACGCCGAGTTGAACCCTAACACCCGTCTGGTTAATAATCGTTTCGCAGCCCAGGTTGCCGAAAACGAAGCGCTCCAGAAATATGTGGCGGAACAGGGATTATCGTGGGTAAACGATGAAGAGTTTATCAAGAATGTACTGGATCTGATCCTGGCTTCCGACCTGTACAACGAGTATCTGGATAACGAAAACGATTCTTACGAGACTGACAAAGAATTCTGGCGTGCCGTATTCAAAAAGTTAATCTGTGGTAACGAAATGATCGAAGAGTACCTGGAGGACAAAAGCATTTACTGGAACGACGACATCGAAATCGTTGAAACATTCACGCTGAAAACAATCAAACAGTTCGAAGAAAAAAACAAAGGAAAACAGAAACTGCTTCCTATGTTCAAGGATCTGGAAGACCAGTCTTTCGCTATCAAACTGTTCCGTCAGTCATTATTGAAAGGTGCCGAATATCGGGAGCGTATCAACAAACATATGAAGAACTGGGAAACAGAACGTATCGCCAATATGGACCTGATCATCATGCAGGTTGCACTGGCTGAAATCATGACATTCCCTTCTATCCCCATCAATGTCACTTTCAACGAATACATCGACACGGCTAAATATTACAGCACACCTAAAAGTGGCGTGTTCATCAATGGAATCCTGGATTCTATTGTATCCGAGTTAAAAAAAGAAAAGGTATTGCTTAAAGATTAATTATTATACTTACATTTGTAGCTAGTCAATAGGTACAAATTTATAAATGAATATAGTTAGTTATGAGCTTAGTTAGTATTTTACTTCAGGCTGCCGGAGGCCAGTCACAGTGGTCAGGCATCCTTATGATGGTGGTTATCGTTGCGATCTTCTATTTCTTCATGATCCGTCCGCAACAGAAAAAGCAGAAAGAGATACAGAAATCTCGTGAAGCATTGAAAACGGGTGACAAAGTGATCACAGCCGGAGGTATCTACGGAAAGATCAAAGAAATCGGCGATACTTATATGCTGATAGAAATTTCAGACGGAGTACGCATCCGTGTAGATAAAACTTCTATCTTTGCTTCTTCAGAAGACGCACAGCAAAAATAAGAAATAACAAAATATGCCGCAGCTTGATATTAATCAATCATTCAAGTCTGCCCGGATGAAGATTAATGCTTTTCTGCGTCGTCAGAGATGGAAGGAAGCATTAATCTTTTTCTTTTTCGTACTACTGTCATTAGGTTTCTGGTTATTGCAAAGCCTCCAGCAGGAATATGAAATAGAAATCAGCATCCCGGTCAGATACAAGAATATTCCACCGGATATCTCTTTTACCGAAACTCCCCCGCAAGAGATCATTGCCAAGGTAAAGGATAAAGGAAGTGTTCTGCTGAACTATTCCTTCGGGAGATCGTTTGCCCCGATCGAAACGAATATGAAAAATCAGGCTGAGAAAAGCGGATCATTATCTATTACCAAAAAAACGATCCAAAGCGACATACAGAAACAGTTGCTTGCCACGACCTCGCTGGTCGGTTTCGAGCCCCAGTCTATTGAAGCGGCATACAGTAAACGGATAAAGAAAGATATCCCGGTCATATTCGACGGAACTATCCAGACAAATCCCGGCTTCCATGTGTCGGGTAACATCCTGATCTCGCCATCGACAGTCAGTGTATATGCCAGCGACATTGTACTGGATACGCTGAACCAGGCAAAAACCGTCTTCACCGAAATAAAGAAAGGGACGAAAACGATTACACGGACCGTACAACTGCAAAAGATCAGTGAAGCGACGTATGATCCGACAAGCGTTACCATAACGATCCCTATTGAAGAGTTTACAGAAAAGACATTGGAGATACCTGTCATCTGTACAGGACTTCCTCCGCATTATACATTGCGTACTTTTCCTTCCATAGCAAAGGTAACATGCAGCGTTCCGTTATCCCGTTTCAAGGACTTGTCGGAAGATGCATTTGAAATAAAGTTTTCTTTCAAAGATCTGGAACAAAACGTCTCCGGCACCTTACCTATCCAGCTGACAAAGAAACCGGATTGGGTAAGTTCGGCTACGCTTGTCCCGGACAAAATTGAATTTATCCTGGAACAGAACAATCTGCATGATTAAAATTGGAATAACCGGCGGAATCGGAAGCGGCAAATCGGTTGTCGCTTCGTTATTGAATTTATACGGAGTACCGGTCTATGTCGCCGATACGGAAAGTAAACTGCTGACCGACACGTCTCCTGTCATTAAAGAAAAACTCACCGCATTATTGGGAGAAGACCTCTACACAGAAAAAGGGTTGAACAAGAAGCTGCTCGCATCACATATATTCAGTAATCCGGAATATCTCCGGCAGGTAAACGCGATCATACACCCCGAAGTGAACCGTCATTTTTCAGCATGGACAAAAAGTCAGGCATCCGATATATGTGCCATCGAGTCGGCTATACTCTTCGAATCGGGTTTCAACGAAGTGGTGGACAAGAGCCTGATGGTATATGCACCCATGCAACTCCGTATCGAACGGGCGGTAGCGAGAGATAACGTCCCGCGGGAAGAAATCGTACGCCGCATCAACAACCAGTTGCTGGACGAGGTAAAAAGAGACCGTTCCGATTATGTTATCTACAACGACGATAAGCAGGCTTTACTTCCCCAGGTTGAGAAATTTCTGGTGTCTTTATGAAACAGATTTGTAAAATAAGTCTCCCAAACTTCGGTAAAATCGTATAGTTATACTACATTTGCAGCTTTAAAGTTTAACACTATTAGAAAACGAAGTATTATGTTGAAGACTATTTTGTCTATTTCGGGAAAACCGGGATTATTTAAATTGGTTTCCCACGGAAAGAACATGCTGATTGTCGAATCGTTGACAGATAAGAAAAGAGTACCTGCGTACGCAAAAGATAAAGTAATCTCGCTGGGTGATATTGCTATCTATACAACCGAGACTGAAGTTCCTTTGCACGAAGTACTTACCAGCGTAAAAAATAAAGAAAACGGAGCCAAAGTCACAGTACCTTCCGACACTAAAGAATTGCGTACTTATTTTGCTGAAGTTTTACCTGATTTTGACCGCGAAAGAGTATATCCCAGCGATATCAAAAAATTATTGACATGGTATAACATCCTGATCGGAGCCGAAATTACAGATTTCACTCCGGAAGAAGAACCTGCCACTGAAGAAGCCGAAGCTAAAGAAGATACAAACGCAGAAGCAAAAGCTGAATAGGAAACAATCAGTCATAAAAAAACCGGTGCACCCTTATTGGATGCACCGGTTTTTTTTATCCTTTATATCTTATTCTGAAAAGTGTTTCATAGTAATGAAACAACTGTTTCTATAGGGTGAAACAACTGTTTCATTACTATGGAACAAACAAAACGTCTTTAGGAGACAGAAGACAGATGTATCAGAACAACGGATTGTCTACTTTCTCTTTCAGCAAAGCCAGGTCGATCACCTGACGGATATCTTCCACATAATGGAAAGTCAATCCTTTCACATAACCCGCTTTGATCTCTTCTATATCTTTCTGGTTTTCCTTACACAGGATCAATTCCTTGATACCTGCCCGTTTGGCTGCCAGAATCTTTTCCTTGATACCACCTACCGGAAGCACTTTTCCACGCAATGTTATTTCGCCGGTCATCGCCAGATTCTTTCTCACCTTACGCTGGGTAAAAGCGGAGACAAGCGAAGTGACCATAGTCACACCGGCACTGGGCCCGTCTTTCGGTATGGCTCCCTCGGGAACGTGGATATGAACATTCCAATTTTCAAACAACTCTTCATTAATACCGAACAAAGAAGCATGCGCATGGATATACTCGAGTGCCAACATGGCAGATTCCTTCATCACATCTCCCAGATTTCCTGTCAAAGTTAACTTCGAACCTTTGCCACGGCTCAAGCTGGACTCAACGAAAAGGATCTCTCCGCCTACCGCCGTCCACGCCAACCCGGTAACAACACCGGCATAATCATTACCCTGATATTTATCACGGCTGTATTCAACCGCTCCCAGATACTCGTGAAGATCCTCCGGTTTGATCTGTGCCGGGATCGCTTCGTCGGAAGCAACTTTACGCGCCAACTTACGCATGATCTTGGCAATCTTCTTGTCCAACTCACGCACACCGCTTTCACGGGTATATGATTCGATAATTACCTGCAATGTCTTTTTGGGAAGTTTTACCTTACCTTTGCTGAGACCATGTGCCTCCAGTTGCTTCGGTACCAGATGACGGGCGGCAATCTCCACTTTTTCTTCCAGAATATATCCGCTCACTTCAATCAGTTCCATACGGTCCAGCAAAGGCTGTGAGATCGTATTCAGATTGTTTGCCGTAGCGATAAACATCACTTTGCTCAGGTCATAGTCGATATCCAGATAGTTGTCGTGGAAAGTCGAGTTCTGTTCCGGATCCAATACTTCCAACAGTGCGGAAGCCGGATCACCTTTGAAGTCATTCGTTACTTTATCTATCTCATCCAGGATAAATACAGGATTTGAACTTCCAGCCTTCTGGATATTCTGGATAATACGACCACTCATCGCACCGATATACGTCCGGCGATGGCCACGAATCTCCGCTTCATCATGTAATCCGCCTAACGAGATACGCACATACTTGCGGTGCAGCGCCTCAGCGATAGATTTACCCAATGAAGTTTTACCCACTCCCGGAGGTCCGTACAGACAGATGATAGGCGACTTCATATCACCTTTCAGCTTCAAGACAGCCAAATGTTCAATGATACGTTCCTTCACCTTTTCCAGTCCGTAATGATCGCGGTCAAGCACTTTCTGGGCATGTGTCAGATTAAAATTATCTTTGCTGTATTCATTCCAGGGCAGGTTAATAATTGTCTGCACATATTGTGTCTGGATAGAGAAATCGGGCGATTGCGGATGCAGACGCTCCAGTTTACGAACTTCTTTCTCAAATATCTCAGCAACAGAAGCCGGCCATTTCTTCTTAAAGGCTCTCTCCCGTAACTCCCGTATTTCAAGTTCATTTATATTTCCACCCAGTTCTTCCTGAATAGTCTTGATCTGCTGTTGCAGAAAATATTCCCTTTGTTGCTGATTGATATCCTCATGTGTCTTCATCTGGATAGAGGCTTTCAATTCTACCAGCTGATATTCACGGTTCAGGATAAACAGCAAGCGGTATGCACGGTCCTTCATGGCACCGATCAACAGCAGTTCCTGTTTCTCTTCCGCTCCGCTGGGGATATTGCTACAGGAGAAATTGACCAGATAAAGAACATTCTTATTATTCTTTATGGAAAATATCAGATCGCGGGGCGGTTCGCTCAACGAACCCAACATCTTAATTGTCAAATCCTTGATCGTTGAGATAAGCGCTTCAAACTCACGGTCGGTCTTATCCGGCATCTTATCTTCCAGCAAGGATATCTTTCCTTTCAGATAGGGTTCCGTTTCTTCCAGGGCATCCAGGGAAAAACGCTTCTTACCTTGCAGAATCACCGTTGTCGTACCGTCCGGCATTTCCAGCACACGCACAATATCAGCGATCACACCGGTAGTATACAGGTCATCAAAACCCGGATCCTCCGTATTCATCTCTTTCTGACAGACAACGCCTATCAGTGTTTTTTTCTGGACTGCTTCTTTTATCAGACGCATAGACTTAGGCCGGCCGACAATGACCGGCATGGCAACACCCGGAAAAAGAACCATATTCCTCAACGGAAGAATAGGAACGACTTTTCCTACTTTATCTATACCTTCTGTAAAATCCTCATCCACATCACACTCTGTCAGGATGGGCATTACAATCCCAATATTATCATCCAAATCGTCATACGACTCATCGGCAAACCTCTTCATTCTTTCTTTCATCATATTTCTTCCCTATCAATTGTGTAGATTGATACAATAAACGTGCCAAAGTTACAGCTTTTCAGGCAATTCTAGCTACTTTTGCACCTTACATTATAAAAATATGTATGGCAAATCCTTATTTTCAATTCAAAAAGTTCACTATCCGGCATGACAAATGCGCGATGAAGGTCGGAACAGACGCCGTATTGCTGGGAGCATGGGCAGATACGGCCTCATGCAAAAACATATTAGATATAGGAACCGGGACCGGCATCATCGCTTTGATGCTCGCCCAACGGAGCTGTGCGGACATCGATGCGATCGACATCGACAAGGAGGCCTGTGTCCAGGCGGAAGAAAATGTGGCGGCTTCGCCTTTTGCCGGCAGAATAAAGGTTATTCCTGCTTCCTGTGCGGATTTCGCCCGTTCTATGGCACAGAAAAAATATGACCTGATCGTCTCCAATCCGCCTTACTTTATCAATTCATTGAAATGTCCGGATAATAAACGTTCGGTTGCACGCCATACGGACAGCCTGCCTCTATCCGAACTGGTCGAAAACGCGCGGGCATTACTCTCTTCGGCCGGACGTATAGCATTGGTATTGCCTTACGAGCAACTGGAGGAAGTCAGGGAGACCGCTCAAAAAAACTCCCTGCATATTTGCAGGCAAACGAACGTGATCCCTGTTCCGGGAGCACACCCCAAACGGTTACTGGTCGAATTATCTCCTGTTAGTACAGACACAAAAAAACGGAATACACTGACCATCGAAGAAGCCCGGCATCAGTATACCCCGGAGTATATTGCTCTGACCAAAGATTTTTACCTGAAAATGTAAGGTAATTTCTTATCGAAGAAGCGGGTTACCTCACCGAACAAATTATGGACTTCCTCCGTAAAGGAAACGACTTCCGGCGTAACCACATGCAATGATTGCGGCATGATCGAAATATCGATCCGGCTGTCGGCCATAACCGGCTCACCGTCCAGATGCATGACACCCGGATTCTGGCGAATGATCGTAACCTGTTGCGCCTTCATCGTTTTGATCTTACTGTTCCGGTCTATCTGCTTCGTAAATAACTGGATTGCCAGCGGCGCTATGTCCAGCGGCGTAAAAGGAGACAGAATGGTCAGGTCCATCCGTCCGTCCTGTATATTGGCATGCGGAGCTATGAAAGCGTTATTCCCGTACTGGGAAGCATTGGCACATGCCACCAGGAAGGCTTTTTCCTTGATCGTCTGGTTGTCCACCAACAGTTCATACGGCTCCGGTTTATAACTCAGATACTCTGCCACCGTATTTTTTATATAGGTAAGCGAACCGCGCCTTTTTTCCTCGGCAAACTTCTGGCTCACTGCCGCATCGAACCCCACTCCGCAGGTACAAAAGAAAACACGGTCGTTAGCTTTGCAGCAGTCGATTGTTGAAACATGTCCTTTTATAATCAGCTCCAACGCCCGTTTAGCATCCATCGGTATATGAAGTTCGCGGGCCAGTCCGTTGCCGGACCCCTTCGGGACAATCCCCAAAACGGCATCCGAATGAACCATAGCACGGGCTATTTCATTCACCGTACCGTCACCACCAACTGCTATAATGCAATTAGCCCCCTCATCGATCGCTTTCCGGGTCAACTCGCTGGCATGTCCCGGATATTCCGTAAAAGAAATTTCCAACGGACATCCTCCTTTCTCGCACATCCGCTCGATCATCTTAGGGATCTTTCTCTTCGATCCCACCCCGGAAATAGGATTTATTATAGCCTGTACCTTTATTTTTTTCCCGTCCATCCTAACTGTTTATAAAGATTGAAGCGACAAAAATAATGCTTTTGTAAAACTTTTAAAGCATTAAGGCTACTATAAGTTATTTTTTTACTACTTTTGCGGCTGGATTTGCCGAAACATACATGAATATGTATACGACAAACCCTTAATTCTATTAATGGAATTTTAATTAGCGAGAAAATCATTCTCTTCAATAATAATATGAAACTTTTACAAGAGAAACTAGCAAAGTACGATGCTCCTCAAAAAGCTATGGCAGCAGGGATTTATCCTTACTTCAGAATGATCGAAAGCGATCAGGATACTGAAGTGATGATCAGCGGTAAAAAAGTCCTGATGTTTGGCTCAAATGCTTATTTAGGATTGACTAATCACCCTAAAGTAAAAGAGGCAGCAATTGAAGCGATCAAAAAGTACGGTACGGGATGTGCCGGTTCACGTTTCCTGAATGGTACGCTTGACATCCATATCCAATTGGAAAAGCGTCTGGCCGAATTCGTAGGAAAAGAAGACGCAATCGTGTATTCAACAGGTTTCCAGGTGAATCTGGGAGTAGTATCCTGCCTGACAGGGCGTGAAGATTATATCTTATGGGACGAACTGGACCATGCCTCCATTATCGAAGGCCATCGCCTGTCATTCTCAACCAAACTTAAATACAAGCATAACGATATGGATTCGCTGGAAAAACAACTCCAGAAATGCGAACCCGACAAAGTGAAACTGATCGTTATCGACGGTGTATTCAGTATGGAAGGAGACATAGCCAAACTTCCGGAAATCGTTGCCTTGGCAAAGAAATACAATGCCAGCATCATGGTTGACGAAGCACACGGTTTGGGAGTTCTCGGAGATCACGGACGCGGAACTTGTAACCATTTCGGTGTTACCGACGACGTCGACCTGATCATGGGTACCTTCAGTAAATCATTGGCTTCTATCGGTGGATTTATTGCTTCAGACAAAGACACCATCAACTACCTCCGTCACAATTCACGCTCTTACATTTTCAGTGCTAGTAACACTCCGGCAGCTACCGCAGCAGCTGGTGCAGCACTCGATATTATGCTGAGCGAACCGGAGCGCATCGAGCATCTGTGGAAACTAACTCATTATGCGTTGGATGGCTTCCGTAACATGGGTTGCGAAATCGGACATACTTCAACTCCGATCATTCCTTTGTTCATCCGCGACAACGACCTGACATTCCTGATCGTTAAGGAACTGTTCGAAGCAGGCATCTTCGTAAACCCGGTAGTTTCGCCGGCTGTCGCTCCGGAAGATACGCTGATCCGTTTCTCCCTGATGGCAACTCATACGAAAGAGCAGTTGGATTATGCGCTTGAAGCTATTCACAAAGTATTTAAAAGTCACGGCTTAGTAGACTAAACTGTTACTATATTTATAATAAAAGGCTCCCAAACGGTAGAAATACAGGCTTGGGGGCCTTTCACTTTTTTCCTGTTCTTGTTTTTTCACTATCCCTTGCTCATTCTCTGAGAATATTTGACTATTTTTGCGTAATTGTACGTATCATACGTACAATACACATTATAAAACATATATATTACCGGAAAATGGATTTCAAACTAAATAAAGGAAGCTGCTGCATGGGGAAAAAGGGATGCAGCAAAATACAAAATACAAAACTGAATACCTACGATTGGCTCTGCGACGTACCTGATGCGGAAAACGCAACCGATTATGTAGAAGTACAATTCAAAAATACCCGGAAAGGTTATTTCCTGAACAGCTCCAAAATACCTCTCGAAAAAGGAGATATGGTCGCTGTCGAAGCCAGTCCCGGACATGATATAGGAACAGTAACCCTCACCGGAAAACTTGTTCTTCTTCAAATGAAAAAGAACAATATACGTACCGGAGAAGGATACGAACCTAAAAAAGTGTACCGCAAGGCAAAGCCCACCGATATCGAAAAATACGAAGAGGCGAAAGCGAAAGAGCATGCAACCATGATCCGTTCACGCCAGATCGCAGCAGACCTGGGACTGAACATGAAGATCGGTGACGTAGAATACCAGGGGGATGGCAACAAGGCTATTTTCTACTACATCGCAGACGAACGTGTCGACTTCCGCCAGCTGATCAAAGTCCTGGCCGAAGCATTCCGCGTACGTATCGAAATGAAGCAGATCGGAGCCCGCCAGGAAGCCGGGCGTATCGGAGGTATCGGACCTTGCGGACGCGAACTTTGCTGTTCCAGCTGGATGACCAGCTTCGTTTCTGTGGCTACCGGTGCCGCCCGTTACCAGGATATTTCCATGAACCCGCAGAAGCTCGCCGGACAATGTGCAAAACTGAAATGTTGTATCAATTACGAAGTGGACGCCTATGTGGAAGCTCAGAAACGCCTGCCCTCGAGGGAGATCGTACTTGAAACGAAAGATAACAACTACTACCATTTCAAGACAGACATCTTCAAACGCGAAATAACTTATTCTACCGACAAATCATTTGCCGCGAACCTGATAACAATATCAGCCGAACGTGCATTCGATGTGATCAATATGAATAAGAAAGGAAGCAAACCGGTCACACTGGAAGCCGACACCAAACCTCAGCCGCCCAAACGCGATGCTCAGGACATTCTCGGCCAGGATAGCGTTACCCGTTTCGACTCAGTCAAGAAAAAGAAGAAAAAACGTCCGGCAGGAAACAACGGAGGCAATAACGGCAATGGCGGCGGAAACAATGCGAACGCTGCTGCCGGTGGCGAAGGCGGCAACAACAGGCCGGCAAACAACAAACAGGCCGGTAACAGACCCGTCAACAACGACAGGCAGCAGCCGGGTAATAACGACAGACAGCCGGGTAACGAAAACAGCAACAGACCTTCCGGCAACAACAACGGTAACAAAGGCGGTAACGCTAATAATAACGGAAATAACGGTAACAACAACCGTAACAACAATAACCGGAATAACAGAAACAGACAAAAACCTAAAGGCAATAATGACAAGCAAGCGAATAATGACAGACCTCAGCAGCAAGCTAAACCGGGCAACAAACCGGAAAATAAGCCCGAAGCTTAAAGGATTCATTGTCGTTCTCTTCATATCCTTATGCTTCTCCTGCGATCGACAGGCCTTGTACGACCAGTACCAGGCCATTGATAATACAATGTGGGGGAAGGATAAGGAATATTATTTCTCTTTTCATGTAGACGACATTTCCGTTCCCTACAACCTGACATTCGAGGTTCGTAATAATAATATGTATCCTTACCAGAACCTCTGGCTTTTCTGCAATGAAGAGCAGCCGATCGGTCCTTTGAAACGGGATACGATAGAATGTGTGCTGGCTGACGAGTTCGGAAAATGGCACGGGCATGGCATATCCCTGTTCCAGTCCAGCTTTCCGATACGGACCAACTACAAATTCGAACACCCGGGGATGTACACATTCAGTTTCCGCCAGGGAATGCGCGACAGTACATTGAGAGGAATACAGGAAATCGGATTCCGGGTAGAAAAGACTAATTGATCATCGCTCTCTCCGGGAAGCATCCAGGCGCAGGAAGATAAACAACAAGATTGTAAATCCCAGCAAAGAAGAGCCTCCATAGCTGAAGAAAGGCAAGGGAATACCGATTACGGGCGTTATTCCGGTAACCATTCCCACATTTATCGCCAGGTGAAAGAAGAAGATGGAGGCTACGCTATAGCCATACACCCGGGCAAAAGCCGTATTCTGCCGCTCGGAAAGAATAACCAGCCGGATGATAAATGTCCCGAACAAGATCAGCACCACAGAGGACCCGATAAAACCGTGCTCCTCTCCTACGGTACAGAATATAAAGTCTGTTTCCTGTTCCGGCACATATTTCAGCTTTGTTTGCGTCCCGTTCAGGAAACCTTTTCCGGTCAGTCCTCCCGACCCAATAGCGATCTTCGACTGGTTCACGTTGTAACCGGCACCGCTCGGATCATCTTCCAATCCCAACGAAACTTTGATACGGATCTGCTGATGGGGTTCCAGTATCTCGTCGAACACATAATCCACCGAATACATGAAGGCCATCGACCCCAAAGCAAAGGCGGCGATCAGTGCATAATGCCAGACCCAGTTACGCATAGAAAGATATACCAGGTAAACGACAGCCAGTCCGACCAATCCCATCGAAACCCAGGCAAAGTTTACGGGAACAAACAAGGACGTAATATAAGCAGCCAAATACACGATAGCCGTTCCTCCAAGCATAACCTGCAATGCCATCCTGTCCCTGCGGACTGTCGCCACAAGAAAAAAGGAGATAACCAGTATCATAGAGGAAACAATCAACTCTCCCATATCCGTCGCACCTACTACTACATCCGAAAATTTCATCGTAGTTACAAAAAACGCCACCGCACAAACAACAGCCAGCAAAATATATCCGGACATCCCCTCCCTGTACAACATCAGGAAAAAAGCAAAATAAACCAAAGCCGAGCCAGTCTCCTTTTGCAGAATAATACAGATCATCGGCAGAAAAATCAGCAGAAGCGTTATAGAGAAGTTCTTGACAGTAGTCAGCTGAAATCCATAGGAATTCATAAACTTGGCCACTGCCAGAGCTGTAGCGAACTTCGCAAATTCAGCAGGTTGTATACGAAATGAACCCAGCTGCAACCAAGAATGGGACCCCTTTATATTGGGAGCAAAAAAGATGGTCGCTATCAGCAGAACGATAATTCCCGCATAGATCAGGTAAGCAAAGACATCAAAGAAATCGCTTTCCAACATCAGTATGACAAAAATAACCACCATCGAAACGCCCACCCACATCAGCTGCGACCCCGGACGCCCATTTATGTCAAATAAACTCATGCTGTCAAACTCAAAGCTGGCACCACAAATCGTAAACCAACCGGCCACTATCATCAACAAATAAAAGATGATGGTAAACCAGTCAATCGTTTTCCATATTTCAGTCTTTCTATACCCCACTATTTCCCAATAAATAAACATGATCTTCGGTAACAACCGAATTCACCATTTTTTCTTCCAACGCTTTATCCTCAGGTGCAATCTCACCTTTCAGATACAATTCCATCATCAACTTTCCGATAGGCACTCCGAACGCTGCCCCGAAACCGCCATTCTGGACATATACGCAGATAGCGACTTTCGGATTTTTATAAGGAGCGAAACCTATAAAAGCGGAATGATCCTTTCCATGAGGATTTTCGGCCGTACCGGTTTTTCCGCATACTTCAATACCCGGTATCGCCGCAGCCCAACAAGTCCCTCCCAGTACTGCATTACGCATACCTTCTGCCACTATTTCATAATATTTTGAATCCACCGTCGGATAACGTTTTTCTGTATAAAGCGAATCCAAAGGGGTATCCTGTATTTCTTTTACGACATGAGGAGTAATAAAATAGCCCCGGTTGGCGATCGTTGCCGCCAGGTTACAGATCTGCAACGGCGTGGCGGTTACTTCTCCCTGCCCGATCGCAATAGATATGACCGTTGTAGAAGTCCAGCGATGATAATAATTATCATAAAATTCACTGTTCGGAATAAAACCTCTCCGCTCCCCAGGCAAATCGATTCCCAACTTATAACCGTATCCCATAGAAACCAGATGATTCTTCCAGACCTCAAAACCTTTCTGTATAGTCGGGTAACGACGACGGCTATCCAGCATATCATGCAGCCCCCAGCAAAAATAAGAGTTACAGGAAGTTGCCAAAGCCGGAACCAGGCTCAAAGGAGACATATGTCCGTGACAAGCCGGTTTTCTTTTCGATGAGAAAGTATACCCATGTGCACAAGTATACATGGTTTCGGGCGTTATCACCCCTTCCTGTAAAAAGATCAGTCCCTGTGTCGGTTTAAATGTAGAACCGGGAGGGTAATAACCGGTTATGGAACGGTCGATAAGCGGAGTCTGAGGATCTTCTTCCAGCATCTTATGGTTTTTCCCACGCTGGCGCCCGACCAGTAAACTCGGATCATAATTAGGAGAAGAGACCATACAAAGAACTTCGCCTGTCTTCGGCTCGATCATCACGATACTACCAACCTTATTCTTCATCAACTTTTCTCCATAAGCCTGCAAATTAATATCGATTGCAAGTTTTAGGTTCTTACCGGAAACAGGAGTTATATCGCTGTTCCCGTCATCATATTTCCCTTTGATACGACCATGCACATCCCGTAAGAGAATCTCCACGCCCTTCTCCCCGCGCAGTTCCTTTTCATAGGAACGTTCAACACCCGCGCGCCCGGAGTTATCGCCTTGTACATAATAATCGTCTTTTTCTATATCCTTCCGGTTCACCTCACCGATATTACCCAGTATATGTGCCGCATAAGGATATTCATATTGGCGGATCGTACGGTTCTGGATATAAAAGCCCGGAAATTTATATAGTTTTTCCTGCAATACCCCGCACTCCTGAGCCGAAAGATGGTTCATAAACAGTTGTGGGACATACGACGAGTATCCCGGATTCAACCGCCGGTTCTTTATTTCTGCGATCCGTTTTTCAAACTGTTCTTTTGTAATACTCAGGATATTACAGAAATCCAACGTATCGAACGGCTGGATTTCGCGCATGATAAGCATCACATCGTAAGCTGGCTGGTTATAAACCAGCAGTTTGTCATTACGGTCATAAATCATTCCGCGTGAAGGCGGCAAAGTCTTTTTCAGGAACGCATTGCTGTCTGCCCATGCTTTATAATCGTTCTCAACCACCTGAAGGTAGAATAAACGGATGATAAAGACGAGAACCAGCAGAACCACAGCGCCTATTATCACATAACGCCTGTTCTCAAGTGTATACTTCGTATTAGTCTCCACTCTTTTGTGTCTCTATATTGAATGCTTCTATTGTACAAATTAATAATGTAGTCGTTACCACACTCGCCCCGATACGGATGGCAAGGAATAACGGATCGAACAGCGTCAACGATTCGATCAGGAATAAAGTGACATGTTGGATCACCACAAATGAAAGCACATATCGGAAGAAGCCACCATAGCCAAAGGTCTTATAGGAAGGATAAATCCCCTCGGGCAAGTCCTTCCCCATAAAAAAACGTATTAGCGGTTCACGGATAAATCCGGCCAGCGTACAGGCTGCCGCATGCATTCCGGGGGTATTTGAAAACATATCGATCACCAGGCCGATAAGGAAAGAGAAAAGAACGACCAGGTCGCGCGACGTACCCACCGGCATCTTTATAATAAAATAAAGATACAGGAACGGCGTTGCAATCCGCAGGAAATGGATATTATTCAGGATCAAAACCTGAATTAATACCAGTACAACGAAATAAACCAATCCCCGTAATAAATTAATCATTTCTTCTCGCCTCTTGTTCTACTCTTCTTTGTTCTGCCTGATTATAATTCTTGATGATACGGACATTGTTCAGTGCCTGAAAGTCCGTAGCCAATTCCACCTCGAGTGAAAAAAAGTTGTCGTCATGCTGTTTTTCAAAATCTGCCACCGTACCGACAATCAACCCTGCCGGGAACACGCTCGAATAACCGCTTGTCACGATCGTATCTCCCTTCTGGAACTCCACATGACGCGGCAATTCTTCCAGATTGGCAAAACGGATATCACGCCCTTTCCAACTCAAAGCCCCGAAATAAGTACTTCCCAACACTTTGCAGCTCAACCGCGATTTCGGATTAAGCAAAGGTATGATCACAGAGAAATGATCGTTCACCGTCGAAACAATTCCTACAACTCCTCTTTCGGAAACAACTCCCATATCAGGTGCTATTCCGTCTTTACTTCCTTTGTTTACAGTGATATAATTCGAAAGATGGCTGACACTGTTATTCACCACCCCGGCCAGAATAAAACTATATGCAAACTGCTCGGTCGAATCAGGAGCAAACCCGGCAAAAGCAACCGTATCCGCCACCATCATATCCAGACGGTCCTGCAATTCCAGCAATTCCATCTCCAGTTGCCCGTTCCTTTCCAGCAATTCCTTGTTAATCTCATGCAGGTTCAGATACGATGTTACATAACCGGAAACGGACGCAATATGTCCTGTCAATACGTTTGCCGAACTGAAGATGATATTCCGCTGGTATGCATTATTACGATAAATCAGCATCAGCGAAACAATCTCAAGCAAAACGAACAGGAACCAATGCCTCTTTCTTACCAGGAAGTCCAGCAGTTTACGCATAAATAATAATGTGCCAATTTGATAATGTGCCAATATGCCAATTAATCAATACACCGACGAATGTGTCTTTTATTGGCACATTGGCATATTGATTAACTGGCACATTATTCCCCTTATCGAATAAGGAAATTAAATTTATCTATATTCTTTAATGCTACGCCTGTACCTATTGCAACCGCATGCAACGGATCTTCTGCAATATGGAACGGGATATTGATCTTATCCGTCAGACGTTTGTCAAGCCCGCGCATCAAAGCACCGCCACCTGCCAGGTAGATACCGTTACGTACGATATCGGCATACAGTTCGGGAGGAGTCTGCTCGAGTGCACTCAGAATAGCTGCCTCCATCTTGGAGATCGATTTCTCCAGGCAATGTGCGATTTCCTGATAAGAAACGGGAACTTCCATCGGAAGAGCCGTCATCTGGTTCGGACCATGTACGATATAATCTTCAGGAGGATTATCCAGGAACGTCAGGGCTGAACCGACATTGATCTTGATCAGTTCGGCAGTACGTTCACCCACCTTCACATTGTGCTGGCGGCGCATATATTCCATAATATCAGCCGTCAGGTCATCTCCTGCAATACGGATCGATTTATTGGAAACGATACCGCCCAGCGAGATAACAGCGATCTCGGTCGTACCACCGCCTATATCCACGATCATATTGCCTTCAGGTGCTTCTACATCGATACCGATACCGATTGCAGCAGCCATAGGTTCATAAATCATGTAGACGTCGCGTCCGCCGGCATGCTCGGCAGAGTCGCGTACAGCACGGATCTCCACTTCAGTACTGCCCGAAGGAATACAAACCACGATGCGCAGCGAAGGTGAGAACCAGCGGTGTTTCGGATTTATCATTTTAATCATGCCGCGTATCATTTGCTCGGCAGCAAAGAAGTCGGCAATCACGCCATCGCGGAGCGGACGGATCGTACGAATATTCTCGTGCGTCTTTCCGTGCATCTGGCGTGCCTTTTCTCCGACCGCCAATACTTTGTCGGTACGCCGGTCGAGGGCAACTACCGATGGCTGATCCACTACGACCTTACCACCACTGATGATGATGGTATTCGCAGTACCCAGGTCCATCGCTATTTCTTGTGTGAAAGAAAATAATCCCATAAAAATAATGTGTTAATTTGCCAATGTGCTAATGTGCCAATGAAAAGTGCTTATAATTGGCACATTGGCATATTGTCTTATTGGCATATTATTAATGTTTGAAATGACGGACACCCGTCTTAACCATAGCCAAGCCATGCTCGTTGCAATAATCAACAGACAGCTTGTCATTTACAGAACCACCCGGCTGAATAACAGCAGTAATACCTGCTTTATCAGCTATTTCAACACAGTCAGGGAAAGGGAAAAATGCATCAGAAGCCATAACGGCACCTTTCAAATCGAATTTGAAAGCGTTTGCCTTTTCAATGGCCTGTTTCAAAGAATCCACGCGAGATGTCTGACCGATACCGCTTGCGCAAAGTTGTTTGTTCTTTACCAAAGTGATAGCGTTCGATTTGCTGTGCTTCACCAGTTTATTAGCGAACAACAGGTCCTCTGTTTCCTGTGCGGAAGGTTGTTTGTCAGTCATCGGTTCCAGATCTGCGGCAGTCTGGATACTCAGGTCTTTTTCCTGCATCAATGCACCATTTAACAGTGAACGGAATTGCATCGGACAAGTCTTTGCATCCTTGCGGACCAGGATGATGCGGTTTTTCTTCTGCATCAACACTTCCAAAGCGTCTTTTGTATATTCCGGGGCGATGATTACTTCGAAGAAAATCTTGTTGATCTCTTCGGCTACTTCTTTATCGATTGCGCTGTTGGTAATCAGGATACCGCCGAATGCAGAAACCGGGTCTCCGGCCAGTGCCTCTTTCCATGCTTCAAGCACAGTCGGACGGGATGCGATACCACAGGCATTATTATGTTTCAGGATAGCGAATGTCAGTTCATCGAACTCGTCGATCAGGCTAACGGCAGCATCGATATCCAACAGGTTGTTGTAGGAGATCTCTTTACCATGGATCTGGTCGAACATATCGTTGAACTTGCCATAATATTTAGCAGCCTGGTGAGGATTTTCACCATAACGCAAGTGCATCGGCTGGTCTACGGCAGTACGGAAATGCGAACCCTCGCCTCCGTCGAAATAATTGAAAATAGCAGAGTCATAGCCGGATGAAACAGCAAATGCTTCTTTGGCGAACCATTTACGGTCTTCCAGGGAAGTTTCTGCACCCTTTTCATTCAACACCTGCATCAACGGCTGATACTGTGCTTTGGATGCTACGATCACTACATCTTTAAAGTTTTTTGCAGCGGCACGGATCAATGAGATACCGCCTATATCTATCTTTTCGATAATTGCCTGTTCTTCTGCGCCTGAAGCTACTGTTTCTTCAAACGGATAGAGGTCTACAATCACCAGGTCGATTTCAGGAATTTCGTATTCTGCAATCTGCGCTTTATCGCCTTCGTTATCTCTGCGGTTGAGGATACCTCCAAAAACTTTCGGGTGAAGAGTCTTAACACGTCCTCCCAGGATAGAAGGATAACCGGTCAGGTCTTCCACTGCATCGCAAGGGATGTTTAATGATTCGATAAATGTCTGAGTTCCACCTGTTGACACGAAGGTTACGCCTTCGCTATGAAGTTTCTTTAATATTTCATCCAGTCCCTCTTTATGGTATACAGAGACCAATGCACGCTTGATACGTTTTGTTGCAGCCATCTTTGTTCGGTTTATTTTAATGTTTTAGAGCACAAAAGTAGATAATTATTTTCAATAAGCACATAGGATAAGTAAATTTCTTTCCATAACAAAAGCGGGGATTTTTCATGCTATCCTGTTGATAGTGAAAAGTCCCCGCCATAAATAACGGAACGAACGCGATCCGTGTTAACGTTTATTCATTGCTCTCAACAAATTCTTACCAACCTTAAACCTGACGCTGGTACGGGGAGCGATCGGACAACTCTCTCCGGTACGGGGATTACGGCCTGCACGAAAACTCTGTTTCCAGGGACGGAAAGTGCCGAAGCCTTGCAGAACAATATCGTTCCCGTCACTCAGTCCCTCCTCTATCACCTCCATCAGAACCTCCACCATCTGCCGCGCAACCACCTCGGTACATCCGACCCGGGATGCCATTGATTTTATTAAGTCTGTTTTATTCATAATTATTAGGTTGTTTCTGTTATTATCAAAATAGAACTATCCAATTATAGACTGATTGTTACTGGCTCCCCTCTTGAGAGACTGTTTAAAAACTAGTCTCTCGAGAGGGGAGAGAGACACTCTCGTCGCTGATAATCAACTCTAACATAACCTGGCGGTTGATGGCGGCGCGGGGTAGGTTTTTACGTCTTCACGGTCGAGGTAATGGCCGGCGGGTAGTAACGAGCTACGCGGTACATCTCCGACAGGGTGAGCCGGGCGGGATGCGAATATAAGAGGCGGGCGGCTTCGGCGTCGCTAACCGGAGCCGATTCTTAACTGAGGCGCAGTTCCACGCGGCGCAGGTAGGGGAAGATGTCGCGCAGCAGTTCGCCGTAGACGCGGCCGTCTTCCAGTTGCATCAGGTAGGTTTCGCAGCCTTCGAAGATGCCGTAGTTGTCGATGATGAAACAGACTGCTTCCGCATAGGGTTTGCCGGAAACAGAGACCATGCGGCGCAGTTCCTCCAGTCTTCCGCCACGCTGCCACAGATCACCGGGCAGCCTTCCGACAGGTAACGGCGGCTGATGTAGGTGCGGAACTCTTCGGCACGCTGGCGCGACAATGTCTCGTTATGCTGGTAGGAGCCTTCGGGCGAGGCGTAGCTGGCGACCAGCACCTGACGAAACTGCGAAATACCGGATTCATCTTCGGGGATCAGGAAACGGATTTCCTTGTTATAGCGGTTGTAGATCGCGGCAGTGGGTTCGCCGGCTATCTTCACACAGGGCGGTACTCCTTCCCCACCCTCTGCGAGGGTACGGGCCGGAAGGGCGGCGGAAAAGGCTATATATAATATGTATAGGAAATGTTTCATATGCCGGGCGGATTAGTGGATAAAAAAGATCAGGGAGACGTCCGCACGCGTCGGGCCGAAATAATGACGGCGGAATATTCCGAGCACTTCCGTACAGTCGTAGCAGACGTATTTTTCATATTGCATATAGGCGTAGCCGGCACCGACAAACGCTTCCCCCCAATGGCGGACGATCACCCAATGGTAGCCCCGGTAGTTTTTCTCTTCCATTCCCGGGATAAACGGGATATTTCCGATATTGAAATGGCCGTAGTGGCCGTGAAGGCCGAAGAAGTGGCCCTCATACGTCTGGCAGGGCCAGTAGCGCAGTTCGGGTTGTACGAGGTAATGTTTGAGCGACATATCGTTTTTGAACTCCCAGGCATTGTAAGCGCCCCAAAGGTCAAGACTCATTTTCCTGCCCAGGCGGAACTCGAATCCCATATTCGAGGTGCTCGTTCCCAAATAGAGAAGGTTACTTTTCAATGACACATATTGTCCGTGAAGAGGAATGGATACCATATGCAAACACATGAGTATCAGCATATAAAAGAGTCTCTTTTCTATCGTTTATCTTTCTTTATCCTATAGACCTTATTTACGAAATAAGGGGCAGGGCTTCATTTAAGGGAAAGAAAAATACCTGTAAACTGATAGGAAAAAGGCTTTTTTAAAGGGGAAAAAGACCGGTTTCGCACAGGTTTATATAGTGAAAGGGTGTTAATTAGATTGATGCCCGGGGACAGTATACACCAAAACAGGCAGGATAAGACTTTTTAAGTAAAAGTTAGTAGCTGACAGACAAAAATAGTTGCTTAGGCACCACTCAGGTACATAACAATCTAGTCTAAAGCAAATTCATGTTTCAAAAATATCTTAATATATGCTTCCACTTTGTTTTTATTCCCTATCTTTGCCGTACAAGATGCTTTGAAAAACAAGTTTTACTGCATTCTGGAAGTTAATATTAATACTTGCCACCCTTATTTCGTAAATAAAGGTTCAGGCCCTTTCCAGAAACATATCGGCCGCTTTCTTCGTAATCTTCGCATTCGCCTTGTTCAGTACCGACTGGTCCAGTTGGGCCAGGTAGATACGGGTTGTCTTCTCCGAAGTATGTCCCATGGCCTGGCTGATTACTGCCACCGGGATATTCTGACGGAGCGCCTCGGTAGCCCACGAATGGCGTGCCACATAGGAAGTCAGCTTCACCGACAGATGCAGGCGGGCGCCGATAATCACGAGCAGGCTGTTGTATTTACGAAGCGCAGTTTTATAGGCTTCGTGTCCGTCCTTGCCCGCCGAGAGGACCGGGAAAAGGTAAGGAGAACCTTTCTGCCCGTACTTTCTCAAGAGTAACCGCATGGCAGGCGTAATCCCCACCCGTATCAGTGCCCCGGTCTTATGCCGATAATAGACGATCTCGCCGCCCACGATGTTTTTCTTTGTCAGGCAGGCAAGGTCCACAAAAGGGATTCCGCAGGCGAGGTAAGAGAAAATAAACAGGTCAAGCACTTCACGCAGCGAAGGTTCCCCCGGATAGTCCGCCTGCATCACTTTATTGACTTCCGCGATCTTCAAGGCACGTTTGGCCGTTTCCTCCCGTTTGAGATGCAACCCGGCAAAAGGGTCGCTGGCCGGTCCGGGCAATCCTTCCCGCAAAGCGGTATGGCAAAGTGCCCGGAAACTGCTCAGGTAACTGTTCACCGTATTCACCGCCAGCCCTTCGGCGCGTAGCGAACTGCCAAAATCATCTACCATGGCGGCGGTTATATCTGTCCATTGCAGCGAAGCGCCTTTCCAAAAACGGTACAGCCGGTTGCGAACCACGCGGTAAAGATCAGCCGTACTATCCTTTCCCGCCTCCCGTTTCCAGGCGACCTGAAAGTCCATGTAAACGAAAATGTTTTGTGTCATATTTCTTATATCATTATAGAAAAAAACAAATGTACAACAAGTTATACGCTGCGGGAAGTTCCAAAAAGTCAATAGATTTTAGTATCTTTGCGCACTCATTCGAAAAATTAATAGGTATTCAATATATGATAACAGTAAACAATCTGGACGTACAGTTCGGCAAACGTATCCTCTTTCAGGATGTAAACATGAAGTTTACGCCGGGTAACTGCTACGGTATTATCGGTGCCAACGGTGCCGGAAAATCAACATTTCTCCGCGTGATCAGCAAACAGCTCGACCCGACACGCGGTTCGGTAACTTTAGGCCCGGGAGAACGTCTTTCGGTATTAAGCCAGGACCACTTTGCTTTTGACGAACATACGGTTATGGACACGGTCCTGATGGGACATACCACCTTGTGGGAAGTCATGAGCGAAAAGAATGCGCTTTACGAAAAGCCTGACTTCAGCGATGCCGACGGTATCCGCGTTTCGGAACTCGAAGAGAAGTTCGCCGAGATGGAAGGATGGAACGCCGAAAGCGATGCAGCCAACCTGTTGAGCGGCCTGGGTATCGCCGAAGAGTACCATTACAGCATGATGAAAGACCTGAGCGGTAAGCAGAAGGTGCGTATATTACTTGCCCGCGCTCTTTTCGGACAGCCGGACAACCTGCTACTGGATGAGCCGACCAACGACCTCGACCTGGAAACGGTGAGCTGGCTGGAAAATTACCTGTCCAACTCCGACCACACGATCCTGGTAGTGAGCCACGACCGTCACTTCCTCGACTCTGTCTGTACACACACCGTAGATATCGACTTCGGTAAACTGCAAATGTTTGCCGGTAATTATAGCTTCTGGTACGAATCAAGCCAGTTGGCACTCCGTCAGCAGCAGAACCAGAACAAGAAAGCGGAAGAAAAGAAAAAGGAACTGGAAGAGTTTATCCGCCGTTTCAGTGCCAACGTGGCGAAGTCCAAACAGACTACCAGCCGTAAGAAGATGATCGAAAAGCTGAATATCGAAGAGATCAAACCGTCTTCACGCCGTTACCCGGGTATTATCTTTACCCCGAACCGCGAACCGGGCAACCAGATTCTCGAAGTGAAAGGACTGACGAAAAGCATCGAAGGTAAGGTTTTGTTCAAAGATCTGAACTTCAACGTAGAAAAGGACGACAAGATTGTATTCATCAGCCGCGACCCGCGTGCCATGACTGCCCTCTTCCAGATTATCAACGGAGAAGAAAAGCCGGAAGCCGGTACTTTCCAATGGGGCCAGACGATCACAACGACCTATCTGCCGCTGGATAATGCCAAATATTTCGATTCCGACTATAACCTGATCGACTGGCTGAGCCAGTTCGCCGGAGATACCAACGAAGTATTCCTGAAAGGTTTCCTCGGCCGTATGTTGTTCTCGGGTGAAGAATTGCTGAAAAAGGTCAGCGTATTGTCCGGAGGTGAAAAGATGCGTTGTATGATTTCCCGGATGATGTTGACGGATGCAAACTGCCTGATCCTGGATACACCGACCAACCACCTGGATCTGGAATCTATCCAGGCATTCAATAATACGTTGCAGTCATTCAGAGGAAACGTCCTTTTCTCCAGTCATGACCACGAGTTCATCCAGACGGTGGCAAACCGTATTATCGAACTGACACCTAACGGCATCATCGACAAGATGATGGATTACGATGATTACATCACCGATCCGACAGTAGCCGAATTACGAGAAAAGTTATATAAATAGTAACTTTTCCCCTCTGGAGAGGGGGCAGGGGGTGTGTATTACATATATTATATAGAGATGAAAAAGCGGTTGTTATTTCTTCTGACAGTATTTATTGGTTGGCTTCCGGTCCTCGCCATTCAAAAGCCGGTCTTCATGTTATATCACCATGCCTTAGCGAACGGGGGTTCGCTAACCGATTACCTTAAGGTAATTACTCATGGTCTATTGCTGGATTGTACGGTTTCAGGGTATCTGACAGTTATTCCGCTTCTCTCTGTATTGATTTCCATCTGGTTGCCGGGGAGGTTCTATCAGAAGTTCCTGAAAAGTTATTTTCTGATTATGGGAATCGTGGTTGCAGCCATCTTTGCGGTAGACGTTGCCCTGTATGGTTATTGGGGGTTCCGGCTGGACGCTACCCTGTTCTTTTACCTGCAATCGCCCGCCGATGCCATGGCCAGCGTGCCGGTCGGTACATTCCTGCTTCAGTTCGCTCTTTTCGGGATCTATGCTTACGGGATATTCTGGTTGTTTAAACGGTTTATCGTACCTTTATTTCCCGTGACTCCGGCCCGTAACAGATTGGGAGGGACCATCATAGTCCTGCTGCTCGCCGGCATCCTTTTCATTCCGATCCGGGGAGGCGTGACTACTTCAACCGCCAATGTCGGCATGGTCTATTTCAGCAAAAACCAGTTTCTGAACCACTCAGCGATCAATCCGGCATTCAGCCTGCTCGCTTCTCTCAGCAAACAACAGGATTTTGCCGCCCAGTTCAATTTCTTCCCGGAAGAAGAGAGAAAGGAGCGTTATGCCGCACTGACCCTTCCGGATGACAGCCTGACAAATAACACGGAAAAGGTCGATCTGCTGACAACCGACCGTCCAAACATACTGATCATCCTGATGGAAAGTTTTACGGCAAACGCCATCGAAGCCGTGGGAGGAGAAGCGGGGATCACCCCGAATCTGAACAGGCTAAGCAAAGAGGGTATCACTTTTACCAATATGTATGCCAACTCCTTCCGTACCGACAGAGGAATTGTTGCCGTACTGAACGGTTATCTGGCACAGCCGACGACTTCTATCATGAAGTATCCCGCCAAAAGCCAGACACTTCCTTCTATCGCCAAAAGCCTGGGAGAACAGGGATATGTAGCCGATATGCTTTACGGGGGAGATATCAACTTTACGAATATGCAAAGTTACTTCTTCAGTTCGGGATACAGCCAAATCACTGCCGACCGTGACTTTCCACTCTCCAGCCGCCTCAGTAAATGGGGAGCAAACGATGATATTACTTTCACCCATCTATACGAATCGATCAAAAGCCGGGACGAAAAAACACCGTGGCTCAGTACATTCCTGACGTTGAGCAGCCATGAACCGTTCGAAGTGCCTTTCCACCATCTGGATGACCCGTATCTCAATTCCGTTGCATTTACCGACAGTTGCATCGGTAGCTTTGTAGATAAGCTAAAGGAATTGCCGACCTGGAAGAACACACTGATCGTGCTGATATCCGACCACGGTTTCCGTTACCCTTCAACACTGACGGATTACGAACCCCGTCGTTTCCACATCCCGATGATCTGGTTGGGCGGAGCCGTTAAAGAGCCGATGGTGATCGACACCTATGCCAACCAGACAGATTTGGCTGCCACCCTATTGTACCAGCTGAACCTGCCGCACGACTCCTTCATATTCAGCCGCGACATACTCGATCCCGGCTCCCCCAAATACGCCTTCTACACCTTCCCCAACGGATTCGGTTTCATCGACAGCACAGGCGTTTCAATATACGACAACGAAAGCAACAAACCCTTGCTCGAAACCCCGGTAACAAACAGCGAAACCCGCCTGAATAAAGGCAAAGTACTGTTACAAACGCTGTATGACGATTTGGGTAGCAGGTGAAGAAAAATGCTACTCTGCGTCTTCGCTTACTTTCTTTTCATAAGCACTACGCAGGCAGATAGTGATATAACCGAATAAGAGACCGATCGTACAATAAATCATCTCCGTCAGAGCTGCCGTAGCAAAAGTGGCATTCGGCACATAATTCATAAAGGCGAAGAAAGCACCTGCACCAATAAACAACGCCGGTACTAAGGACAGCCATTCGCTCCGCTCACAGAAAATAGCACAGAAAACAATCACTCCTACCGCCACAGGTACGGCAAAGAATCCCAGAGCAGGCGTCATCGCACCGCCTAGAACCATAATAACAATGGAGGCAGCAATACCGATCGCATAAGCAATAAAGGCTTTTATCCCTCCCCTCACCGTACAACCGGCCAGGAAGTAAACCGCCCACGACTGAAAAGAGATCCAACTAAAACCGACATTTCCTTCGGGAGGCACAGAGGTGTACAACAACTGGTCCAATGCCTGTATTAGGCATGCTAAAACACCAATAATCACGGGAATCAAAACAAACTTTTTTAGTGTCATTGTGGTAAAAGATTTAAATGAGTAATTAGATATAGAATATAGTGATTTTCGTACCTCTCACGGCAAATATATTAATTTAACTGATAAAACACAACACGAAAAGACAGATAACAACTTGTTATTGTGCAAAATAGACTATTCACATCACCCTGATATATATTCCCGACAGTCTAATAATTAACAGTTTCAGCCAACAAAAAATGGCCGATCTCTTCAGACCGGCCACCTTAAATTTTAGTTTCAAATATATCCTAAAGGACTTTATTTCGCATAACTTACAGCACGGGTTTCGCGGATAACCGTAATCTTTACCTGCCCCGGATAAGTCATTTCGTCCTGTATCTTCTTTGCGATTTCGTTTGACAGGTTTTCCGTATCCTTGTCGTCGATCTTATCTGCCCCAACAATAACGCGAAGTTCGCGGCCTGCCTGGATAGCATAAGTCTTCACAACACCCGGATAAGAAAGAGCCAATTGTTCCAGATCGTTCAAACGTTTGATATAAGCCTCAACGATTTCACGACGGGCACCCGGACGAGCTCCGGAGATAGCGTCACAAACCTGAACAATCGGTGCCAGCAATGTCTGCATCTCAACCTCATCGTGGTGGGCACCTACTGCATTGCAAATATCCGGTTTTTCCTTATATTTTTCGCAAAGCTTCATACCCAGGATTGCGTGCGGCAATTCCGGTTCATCATCAGGCACCTTACCAATATCATGTAACAAACCTGCACGTTTCGCTTTCTTCGGGTTCAATCCTAATTCAGAAGCCATCACGGCACAAAGGTTAGCCGTTTCACGGGCATGCTGCAACAGGTTCTGACCATAAGAAGAACGGTATTTCATCTTACCGATCATACGGATCAGTTCAGGATGCAGTCCATGAACACCCAGGTCGATCACCGTACGTTTACCGGTTTCAACCACTTCGTCTTCCACCTGTTTTTTAACTTTCGTCACCACCTCTTCGATACGGGCCGGATGGATACGTCCGTCCTGTACCAACTGGTGCAATGCCAGACGGGCAATCTCACGGCGAACCGGGTCAAAGCCGGAAAGAACGATCGCTTCGGGGGTATCGTCGACAACGATCTCAATACCGGTAGCTGCTTCCAGGGCACGGATGTTACGGCCTTCACGTCCAATGATACGTCCTTTGATCTCATCCGATTCGATATGGAATACGGTAATGGAGTTTTCGATCGCCGTTTCAGTCGCTACACGCTGGATAGACTGGATAACGATCTTCTTTGCTTCTTTATTAGCCGTCATCTTCGCTTCTTCCATGATCTCATTGATATAAGAAGTTGCTTCCGATTTGGCTTCGTCTTTCAACGATTCGATCAGGCGTTCTTTCGCCTCATCGGCAGAAAGTCCGGAAAGGGCTTCCAGCTGCTCGATCTCCCGTTGATGAAGTTTTTCCAGATCCTGTTTTCTTCTATCTACCAATTCCAATTGAGTAGCCAGATTTTCTTTCACCGCATCAATCTCGCAGTTTTTACGCTGCAAATCTTCCTGACGCTGGTTGAGTGTCAGTTCACGTTGTTTCAACTTACCTTCGGCCGACTGGATCTTTGCGTTCCTTGCCGATACTTGTTTTTCCAGATCCGCTTTCAGATGAAGGAATTTTTCCTTTACTTCCAGCAATTTGTTTTTCTTGATCACTTCCGCTTCCTTCTCGGCTTCCCTCAGTACGGAATCGTACCTCGACTTCAGAAGAAAACGCATGCTCAACCACGTCAACAACCCTCCTATCAGGAGAGCTACAATTGATGATATGATTATATACACTGTCATTTTACTTATAATTTAAATTCATATATATATAAAACAAAAAAAGCACTACAATACACGGCAACCGTGCAGAGCAGTGCGGAAACTCTTCTTACAATTATATTATAATTACTTATCCTTCAAATACTGTTCCAACTCACCCGTGAGTTCCTGTATCTTATCTGTAATAGGACTTGTATCGTTTTTATCTTCCAATTGCAAATTAGTCATAGACAATTGAAAAGCAACCATGGCTAACAAATCTTTTACATCCACATCGGACTGAGCAAAATTTTGCCGATACTGATTGATCTTATTACGTATCTGCTTGGCGGCATCCCGCGCCAATTGCTCGTCTTTCCGATCAATCCAAAGACCGTAACTCTTTTCGGCTATATCTAAATGTATAAGAAATTTATCGTCCATCGCTTCTATTCGTTTAATAGTGCAATGCACTTGTCTACTTCCCGCACTAACTTCGATAAACGCATCCTTGCACTTTTCATTTCCCCTTCATTTACGGAAACGACTCTTGCTGTCAGCAGTTTATCGCATTTGGTATTCAACTCTTCAATCGTTTTTATTGCCTGCTTCAGTTCTGCTTCCTTATGGTTCAAAACAGTTGTGAGCTCGTCGATCTTATGGTTTTGCTTATTACATAATTCCATTAAATCACGAACTCTAACCTCAAATACAGCCAACAATCTCTTTTGATCTTCGGTCATTTCACACCAAATTCTAGACAAAAGTAAAATTTAGAATTGAATTAAACAACAAGGCGGTCTGTTTTTTTAAACAGAAAACATCCAAACACACAAAAGGCCGTCCAAATAATATCCGAACAGCCCTCCTAACCTAGTATCGGTTACGCGATTAGATCAACGCAACAAATAATTCACCTTCAATCTCTTCGAAAGACAACTTTCCTTCTTTTGCTAACCAACCAAATGCAGCATACATGTCTTTTTCTGCTTTGATCTTAGTTGCTTTCTTTACTGCCTTAACACTCATTTTTCCGCCTTCGTTTAAAACTGTCCAAACAAGGCCGGCGTTTGTACCAATCAATTCGATCATTTTCTTTTTCGTTTTGTTAATTCGTTAACGGGGGCAAATTTATAGATTAATCGATTAAAACAAAAGGAAATAGATGTTTTTTAGCATAAAAACGGGTGTTTTTGAGGTTTCTAAACATAATTAACGCGTTTATAACATAATTTTCACTCTACTTTCAGGCGTAATCAACTCCATTTCCAAATTAGTTGTTGATACATATCGGGTTAATAGGGACACCCCATAGGTCAACGCCTCTTGCAGGCCATCTTTTCCGGAGTATCCGTTTATAATCATTAACAGCTTTCCCGTATTCATGTCGATCTTGGTTCGTTCTTCATCGCTGGTCGGAGTACCAACGCCTCCCTGATTATCGCGATAGACCGGGAGGCCGGCTATATTCAGTTCGCCACGGCCTATTCCATGATAAATCTCGCCTTCCCGACCGACACCCAGCACCAGATCTCCGTCGATCTTACCGGCATCGAATCCGCCGATAGAATAGCCGCTCTGAATAGACAGGAGATTGATTATATCGACCAATGTATCTATTTTATATAAGGGTAATTCGCGGAGGATACGCCGGCGAAGCGCTTCCGCCGAAGGACGATAACGGTTCGGATCTTTACCCAGACGCTTATAAGCCTGCCTGGTTGCCTGGATAGGAGGAAATTTGTTTATATCTTCCAGTTTGCAGGTTGTGCGGATATGGGTTTCCATTTCTGTTATTTCTTTCCACAATTGTTCGTCCGAAACGGTGTTTACCACGTCGCATTCCACAACGGCGACATGCAGGTCCGGGCAAGCCTTCGCTATTTCTTCCGAGATAGAAACATGTATCATATAGTATTACTCTTTAATCATTATACCGGACAGGATACGTCCGCTTTTTATTCCCAACCGGCGAGCGGAGAAAAAATCTTCATGATGCTGATAGGTGCAGATTCCGGAAACTTCAATACGCTCCGGCAATAATCCGGATTGCAGCAACTGGATACGGTTTGCCTCCCAGAGGTCGATATGGGCTTTACCGGTCTGAGCGTTTCGTTCCATGATACGATTCATATCCACACGAGTCTCCCTGAAAGCATCGACCACCTCCTCGCCCACCTCGAAAGCCTCCTTACTGATCGACGGGGCGATACCCGCCATCATCAGGGCAGGATCACAGGAATAACGGTCCGCCATACAACGGATGGTTTTAGCAACGATCTGCTTTACCGTTCCCCGCCATCCGGCATGGATAGCCGCCACCACTTTCTTATCCGGCGCATAGACCAGAACCGGGACACAGTCTGCCGTAGAGACAGCGATGCAGATTCCCGGTATATCCGTCACCAGTGCATCTTTTCCGTACATCTCCTGCTGTTGGGCATCAATACAACTTATTTCCGCTTCATGCACCTGACAAGGCACAAAAATCCTTTCGGGAGAAATTCCCATTGCATCCGAAAGAAGCTGACGGTTCATCCGGACGGAAGCCGGATCGTCACCGCTGAACTCTCCCGGATTCATCGTCGCATAATTACCCTGGCTCACTCCTCCGTGACGGGTCGTTATAAAATGAGAAATGTTGCATTCTCCGCTTAATCCGGAGAATTGCAACATTTCTACTGTATTACTTTTCAGTTTCTTCATCTTCGTCGTCCCACTCGTATTCTTCATACTCTTCATCCGGATCGTCATCGTCGACAGGAAAGACGAAATCATCGTCATCATCATCCAGCGGTATCGAACTGACATCGATGTTCTGGTGGACGATGTTCTCGACTTCGTGGAAGGTTTCCTTATTCAGTTCCTTCCACAACAGGTCTTTCAACTCCGTAATACCCTGCTGGGTAATGGAAGAGATAAACACATGCGGAATGCCTTCGGGTAAATCCTCCGACAGGGCTTCGATCAGCTCGTCATCCAGCATATCACTCTTGGTGATTGCCAGCACACGGCTTTTACCCAACAATTCGGGATTGTATTTTACCAGTTCGTTATGAAGGATCTCGTATTCCTTTTTAATATCGTCGGTATCCGCCGGAATCATAAACAGAAGCAGCGAGTTTCGTTCGATATGGCGAAGGAAACGGAGTCCGAGACCTTTCCCTTCACTGGCACCTTCAATAATACCGGGAATATCGGCCATCACGAATGAACGATGGTCACGATAACTTACGATACCCAGGTTCGGTTCCAGTGTCGTGAACGGATAGTTCGCAATCTTCGGCTTAGCTGCTGATACGACAGAAAGCAAAGTCGACTTTCCGGCATTCGGAAAACCTACCAGCCCCACATCTGCCAACAACTTCAATTGCAGGATGACTTTGCGTTCCTGAGCCGGTTCGCCCGGTTGAGCATAACGGGGAGCCTGGTTGGTTGATGTCTTGAAATGCCAGTTGCCTTGTCCGCCACGACCACCTTTCAGCAGCATAACTTCCTGTCCGTCTTCGGTCACGTCGCAGATATATTCGCCGGTTTCGGCATCATATACTACAGTTCCGCACGGCACTTCGATCACCCGATCTTCACCGTCTTTTCCGAAACTGCGCTTGGCACTGCCGCCTTCGCCGTTCGTTGCCATGATATGACGTTCGAACTTCAGATGCAGGAGGGTCCAGTAATTCCGGTTGCCACGAAGATACACATGGCCTCCTCGCCCCCCGTCGCCTCCGTCGGGGCCTCCTTTCGGAATATATTTCTCACGACGAAAGTGAGAAGACCCTCTTCCGCCCTTTCCCGAGCGGCAATAGATCTTTACGTAATCTACAAAGTTTGATTCAGCCATAAAAAATAATTATTTAATGTGATAATATGCCAATGTGCCAATGAAGAAACCCTTATTGGCATATCGGCACATTGTTTAATTTACAAATTATTGATCGCTTCTTTGATACGATCGAAGATTTCTTCGACTGTACCCATTCCGTGGATACCGACGTGTTTGCCTTCTCCCACATAGTAATCTGCCAAAGGTGCTGTCTGTTTGTGATAAACATCCAGTCTCGATTTGATTGTTTCGAGGTTATCGTCCGAACGTCCCGATACTTTGCCGCGTTCCAGCAGACGAGAAATCAGTTCTTCTTCTTCAACCTGCAGGTTCAGCATCACTGAAACATCCGTACCGCGTTTGTTCAGCATTTCTTTCAATGCTTTTGCCTGCGGGATAGTACGGGGGAAACCATCGAAGATAACACCTTTTGAACTGGCTTTGCTGTCCAATACTTTGGCAAGCATATCAACGATCAGTTCATCCGGTACAAGCTGACCTTTTTCAATATAATCCTTAGCGATCTTACCAAGTTCGGTTTCACCTTTCATTTCAGCACGCAATACATCACCAGTTGAAATGTGATCCAAACCATACTCTTTAATGATCAACTCACTCTGTGTTCCTTTTCCTGAACCCGGAGCTCCAAAAATAACAACGTTCAACATAATATTGTTCCTTATTTATAAATGTATTTTTCAGTTATCAAACTCACCTGTAAGCTGTCATCTGTCAACTATTAACTGTCACCTTGTAAATATCCCGGTAGGCACGCCCCATTTCATCATAATCCAGCCCGTAACCGACAATAAAGTCGCTTGGTATCTGCAAACCGACATAGTCAGGCTTCAGATCGCATTTCAGGGAATCGGGTTTGAAGAGCATGGTTGCCAGCTTGACATCCGCCGCACCGTCATTTCTCAGCTTATCCATAACAAACTGCATGGTGTAACCGGTATCGATAATGTCTTCCAGCAGGATCAGGGTACGTCCTTTCACATCGGCCTGCACCGGCATAATCTCACGAACAACTCCGGTGGTATTGAGGCCACGATAAGAAGAATAGCGGGCAAACGTAATTTCGTAGTAGGTGTCCATCTGCCGCATCAGTTCTGCGGTAAACATGAACGCCCCGTTCAATATGCCTACGAACAGAGGGTTAGTATCTCCTACATCTGCCTTAATCTGTTTAGCCATCTTCGCAATGGCATCCTTGATCTCCTTCTCCGGGATAAACAGTTCAAATTCTTTATCTTTTAATCGGATCTTGTCCATATACCGTTTATTTTTCGAGGGAGCAAAGGTACAATATTTTCAGTGAAGCACAAAAAGATTTTACTTCCTGCTTTCAGTCAGGATATTTCCGTCCATCATGCGGATTAAACGTCCTGCCATCCGGGCATTTTCTTCCGAGTGTGTCACCATGACGACGGTTGAACCTTCCTTGTTGAGTTCGAGAAGCAGATTCATGACTTCGTTACCGTTCACCGAATCCAGGTTTCCGGTCGGTTCGTCCGCCAGGATGATCTTGGGATTCGTTACAATGGCACGGGCAATAGCCACGCGCTGTTGCTGTCCGCCGGAAAGCTGCTGCGGATAATGTTCCGTACGATGGGCAATCTGCATCCGATCGAGTGCGGCATTTACCCTCGCAACCCGTTCCTTTACCGGGACTCCGGCATATAAAAGAGGCAATTCCACATTCTCAAAGACCGTCAGTTCGTCTATCAGGTTAAAACTCTGAAAGACAAATCCCAGATTACCGTTCCGCAAGTCTGTCCGGTTATTCTCCGTATAACGTGAAACTTCTTCTTCCAGAAACCACAACTCGCCGGAAGTCGGATTATCCAGCAACCCCAACAGGTTCAGCAATGTTGATTTACCGCAACCCGAAGGCCCCATTACTGCAACGAACTCTCCCTGGTTTATTTCCAGATTAATACCGTTCAAGGCTGTAGTCTCAACACTCTCCGTACGAAATACTTTCGTTAAATTTACTGCTTTTATCATGATGCTTATTTTATTATTCTTATTCATTTATTCATATCTCAACGACTCCACCGGATTCCGAGAAGCTGCCCGCCAGGTCTGTGCTACAACTGTCAGGAAGGTTATCAGCAGGATAATCAGTCCCGCCAACGGAAACAGCCACCAACTGATAGGAGTCTGATAGGCAAAATTACTCAGCCAGCGAACCATCAGAAGATAACCGACCGGACAGGCTACCACAAAGGCGATTCCCACCCAAATCATATATTCCCGGCAAAACATACGGACAATGCGGTCGGAATGCGCACCGTTCACTTTCCGGATACCTATTTCCTTCGTCCGCTGTGCGGTTGCCAGGGCAACCAGTCCCAGTACGCCCATCATGGCGACAACGATTGCCAGGACCGTAAAGATCAGAAACATCCGGCTCAACTGCTGTTCATGGGCATAATTCAGGTTCAACGCATCGGAAAAGAAACGGTAGGAAAATACATTGTCCGGGCGCATCTCTTCATATTTCTCTTTCAGGAACTTCAATGTCCCCGCCTTATTCTCGGGTGATATCTTTATATACATTGTATTCAATAATTGACGGGAATAATAGATGTAAGCCGGTTTGACCTCCTCACGCAACGACTGAAAATGAAAATCCTTCACCACACCGACAATCCGCGCAGTCTCCCCGAACCATCCTTTATTCTGAACGACCATGCCTACCGGGTCTTTCACCTGCATCATCTTCCAGGCGGTTTCATTAATGACTACCGGCGACTCCTTCTGGTAAGTGCCATCCATATAGGCATTCTTGTCGGCACCGAAAGATTCGCCTTTCAGCAAGGTCACTCCCAATGTCTTCATAAAATTGCCGTCACCCACGACACCGACCATCTTCAGCGAATCGACCTGTCCGTTTTCACCTATCCAACTGAAAACGGCTTCTTCCGTCTTATGTCCCCGAAGGTAATTCGACAAGTCCACGCCTCCTGCCACATTCCCGACATTCGGATTTTTCATTACTTCCTGCCTGTAATCGTCTATTCCCTGATTGCCGTAGCAGGCCATCAGTTCGAACACATCACAATCCACGACGACCATATCTTCCTTATCCAGTCCGAGGTCTGCATTTTGCAGGTAATGAAGCTGACGGAAGACCACCGAAGTGGAAAAAAGCATCGTAATGGCAATGACAAACTGCACACACACCAAGCCTTTGATAAGCGTCCCTTTCCGGCCGGTTGCCTTTCCGCCTTTAAAGGCCAGCAAAGGGTTGAACGACGACATATAGAAAGCTGGGAACGCCCCCGCCAGGCTCCCGACTCCTATTATACCGAACAGGATAAACAACATAGTCTGCCAGTTAAACAACAAAACAATATCTTTCCCGACAAACCGGTTGAAGAAAGGCAACAGCAATTCCGTCAGTGCCAACGCCAGGACCAGCGAAAGGAAAGCCTGGACCAAGCTCTCGGACAGGAACTGCGTAATCAGCATCTTACGTTTCGCCCCTGTCACCTTCCGGACACCGATCTCCTTATAACGCAGCGATGCACGAGCAGTCGACAAAGTGGTAAAGTTGAATGCCCCCATAAAAATAATCAACAGGGCCAACGCCATAAACAACCAGATTTGCGACATATTCCCGTAATTATCGACCGACGGGTCTTTAAATGAGGTATGTAAATGAATATCTTTCAATGGCTGGAACTCCAACGGCATCCCGTCTTCCCGCTGATTTATCCAGGTACGGCCCATAGCCTTCCGGTCGGCATCCGACAATACGGCGCCTTTCCTCAACTGGATATATACATTCGTTCCTTCCGCAAAATCCCAGCTCAGCGGCTCAAAATAGGCCTGTTCACCCAGCAACACTTCAAACCGGATATGGCTTTTACGGGGCACCTTCAGGACTGCCGCCACTTTATAACGGTGAACTTGCCCCAGAAACTGGCAGGTGACATCTTTGCCGACAGCCGGAGAATCTCCGAACAATTTCTTTGCCGTAGACTCCGCCAGCACGATCTGCTGCGGGTCTTTCTTCATCAGGGCCGGATCGCCCGCTATCACCGGGAAACTGAACATATCAAAGAAGGCCGTATCCACAAATGTATACTTCGCTTCGATCAGATTTGCTCCCGAATGAAGGTTCAGCATACCGAAGTTGAGCACAAAGGTTGCATTCTCCATCTGTGGGAACTCCTCCCGTAATGCTTTACTCAACGGGGCCACCGTGTAAGCTGATTTTTTCATTTCCCCACCGTCTTTCCGGTCTACGGCAATCACCCGGTAGACAGAGTCGCGGTTCCTGTGGAAATCTTCGAATGTCAGCTCATCCACTATCCAGAGATAAATCAGGAAAGCGGCTGTCATTCCCAGCACGAATCCCAACATATTAATAGACGAAAACAGAAAGCTCCGTTTTATCAACCGGATGGCTACTTTTATATAATGCTTAATCATATCGTTCTTATTTATTGTTATTTTATTCATACCGTAATGATTGTACCGGGTTCCTGGATGCGGCACGCCAGGTCTGCGCTATAACGGTCGACAGCGTTATCAGCAGGATAATGCCGCCCGATAGCGGGAAAAGCCACCAACTGATCGTTGTCTGATAAGCAAAGCCACTCAGCCATCTCAGCATGAACAGGTAGCCGAGCGGACAGGCGACCACAAAGGCAATGCCTACCCAAATCGCATATTCCCGGCAAAACATACGGACAATGCGGTCGGAATGCGCACCGTTCACTTTCCGGACACCGATCTCCTTCGTTCGCTGTACCGTTGAAAGAGTCACCAGACCGAACACCCCCATCATCGCCACGATAATAGCCAACACGGTAAAGATCAGGAACATCTGGCTTTGTTGCCGTTCGCGGGTATAATTCTCATTCAGAACATCCGTCAGGAAACGGTAATTAAAGAGCATATCCGGACGTGCCTCCTCATATTTCTCTTTCAGGAACTTCAGAGTCTCCGCCTGTTTCTCTGCCGAGATCCGAACATACATATAATTAAACAACTGAACCGTATAATAAAAGAATGCAGGTTTTATCTTCTCCCGCAACGGCTGGAAGTTAAAGTCTTTCACAACACCAACGACCCTGGAATTACGAATGCCGATGCCACCGCCAGCCAGCAGCATACCGACCGGATTCTCTACTTTCAGCATCTTCCATGCCGTTTCATTGATAACGATCGGCGATTCTTGTGCATAAGAGCCATCCCAGTAATGGTCGGGATTTGAGCCGAACGTTTCTCCTTTCAACAATGTCAACCCCAATGTTGGAATAAAGTCGCTGTCTCCGACCATTCCTACCATCTTCACCGAGTCTGTTTTCCCGTTCTCATCTTCCCACCTGAACATATTTTCTTCAAAGCTATATCCTTGCAGGTAGTTGGTTATCTCCACACCCAACGCCACACTCTTCACATACGGATTTTTAAGTATCTCCTGCTTGAAACCGTCTGCTCCCCGACGCCAGTCCAAAACATCGACCTCAATCAGATGTTCCTTATTCAATCCCAAGTCGGCATTCTGTAAATAATGAAGTTGTTTAAATGCGACAGCCGTACAAATAATCATCACTATTGCAATTACAAACTGCACACACACCAGTCCCTTAATCAACGTCCCCTTCTTACCGCTCGCCTGCCCTCCCTTGAAGGCCAGCAGCGGACTGAACGACGACATATAGAATGCAGAAAAAGAACCTGCCAGGCAACCGACTCCGACAATACCGAACAGCACAAACAACAAGGTCTGCCAATTTCGGCGCAAAGTTACTACAAAAAAGTGAAATGCGGAAAGATATAGTGATAGAATT